>Ga0137403_10000620_pt1 | contig 45961 bp, 38 predicted proteins | sample CZOMad2_1_16fung_FD_122057 | JGI IMG/M metagenome (GOLD analysis project Ga0137403, IMG submission 122057) | Vadose zone soil fungal communities from Angelo Coast Range Reserve, California, USA - CZOMad2_1_16fungal (Hybrid Assembly) | ecosystem: Environmental > Terrestrial > Soil > Vadose zone... | reverse complement strand
TTATGAGTGCCGTGCTCTAACCACCTGAGCTACCCTGCCCTCATTGCAGGCGCGAACACTAACGTCTCATGCTACAACCGCAAGGTCAACAAACTCCACAGGTTGCCTTCCCAGCTCGGGCCTGGGTTCAGAGCCTATCCCGAGCCACGGAGGCTCACCAAACGCCAGGGATGGCCACACTCTATGTCACCGACGCGAAGGCCGTGCCCAGCTCTTCTGTGCATTGGAAGCGATCCGCGGGGTCCTGCGCCAGCACCCGGCTGATCACGGCCTCCAGCTTCGCGGGCAGCTCGGGCCGCAGGGCCCGGAGCCGTAGCGGCTCACCTTTGAGCCGGGCGAGCGCGATCTCCATCGGGCTCTTGCCGTCGAACGGAAGGCGCCCGGTGAACATTTCGAACGCGAGCACGCCGAGCGCGTATAGATCGCTGCGCCCGTCGAGCGGCTTGCCGAGGATCTGCTCCGGGCTCATGAACTCTGGCGTGCCGAGGACGATGCCGGTCCGCGTGAGCTTGACCAGGTCCGGATCCTCGCGCAGCACCTTCGCAAGGCCGAAATCCATCAGCACGGCCCGGACCCCTCCCGCGGCGCCGCGGTCGGGCACTAGCATGACGTTTTCCGGCTTGAGATCGCGGTGGAGGATCTGGAGCCCGTGCGCATGATCGAGGCCGCGGCAGATCTGGAGCAGCAGCGGGATCCCCTCGGCGACGGGCAGCGGACCCTGGCGGATCTCGTGCTCGGTCAGTGGCTCACCCGCGAGGTACGGCATCACAAGATAGATGAGCCGCTCGGACGTCTCCCCCACGTCGAGGATGGGGCAGACGTTGGGGTGGTCGAGCCGCATGGCGATGGCGGCTTCGCGCCGCAGCCGCTCCACCGACCCCGGGTCGCCCGCCAGCCGGGCCAACAGCACCTTGAGAGCGACCTCGCCGCCAGTTTCAAGGTCACGCGCGAGATAGACGTACGACATCCCGCCTTCGCCGAGCTGTCGCTCGATGCAGTAGCGCCCGCCAAGCGTCTGACCGGTGAGGCTCATGTAGAGCGGATCGGCCGGCTCGATCGCCCGGGCCCGCGCCGTCTTCGTGGGGTCGGACGCGGCAGGCGCCACCTTCCCGAGGGGCGTGCCGTCCCGGGGACAGGCCTGGGCCGGCTCGGCGTAATGGGTGTGGCAGTGCGGACAGCGGCGGTTGCGCATTCGCTGAAGCGGTTGCGGCCGTCGACCGTGGCGCGGTAGAGGTGTCCGTCGGACAGCTTGAGAAGGGATTGGCCGTCGGTTACGAGGCTGTCCGGATACAAGGCCATCTCAACGCTGATCGTAACCGGGCCGGGACGAGCCAATACGTCCACGAAGCGTTGCTCTCGCTTGAGCAGGTTGGGCCAGACGTTACGTGTTGCGGCACGGCATCGGCCTGGCGGATTAGGCTACGGGCGATATCCTATGCGGCGGAGCCCTCTTCAGTCAAATATCAAGTTAGCCCGCCTCAACAACTCAGTAGCCCACTATTAGCGCCGCCCGGCATGAAGGTTTCCGGCAGCAGCGGGTAGTCGCACGGCGGGACACGCACCGCGCGCATCCACCTCGCGCCTCACGACCCCGCAACCGGCCTGAGCACCTCGGAGACGGCCTGCGTGAGGCCCCACGGCGTGAACGGTTTCGCCACCAGCATGGCCCCGGGCTCCAGCAGATCCTGCTCCTCGAGCACGCCTCCGGTGTATCCCGACATGAATACCACCCGGGTGCCGGGCCGCACCGCGCGCACCGCGTCCGCCAGCGCCTTGCCGGTCATCCGGGGCATCACCACGTCCGTCACCAACACGTCAATCGGCTGCGCCGGATCGGCAACCAGGCGCTGTGCGGTCAGGGCATCCGCCGCCTCCTGAACGGTGTAGCCCGCCTGCCGGAGGATCCGGACCGTGACCTCCCGGACGCCGGGGTCGTCTTCGACCACCACCACGTGCCCGTGGCCACGCACCACGCCGGGCTCGTCGCGCTTCGCTCGCTCAGCCGGCTCGGCCTGACCCGGCATCCGCGGCAAGTAAACCTTGAAGGTGGTGCCCACGCCCGGCTCGCTGTAGACCCACACGTTGCCCTTGCTCTGCTTGACCACGCTATACACCGTAGCGAGGCCGAGTCCGGTGCCCTTGCCCGGCGGCTTGGTGGTGAAAAAAGGCTCGAAGACGTGCCGCTGGATGTCCGAGTCCATCCCGATTCCGGTGTCGCTCACCGCAAGCATCACGTAGGACCCCGGGATGACGCTCATGTGCAGGCCGGCATACGCCGGGCTGAGCTCGACGTTCGAAGTCTCGAATCGGAGCGCGCCGCCTGCCGGCATGGCGTCGCGGGCGTTCACCGCCAGGTTCAGCACGATCTGCTCCAGCTGACCCCGATCGCCCCAGACGAGCCCGAGCCCGGAGCCGGGCTCGAAATTGATCCGCACCCGCTCACCGAGGATCCGGCGCAGCATCGGCAGGACTCCCTCTACGACTGCGTTGAATTCCAGGGCCTCGGGCCGGCGCACCTGGCGGCGAGTGAAGGTCAGCAGCTGGCCGGTCAGTCGGGCCGCCCGCTGCCCGGCTTCGTCGATCTCCTGCACCAGCTCGGTGCGTGGATCGGCCTCAGGCAGCTCCTGGAGCAGCAGCGCGCAGTTCCCCCGGATCGCTGTCAGCACGTTGTTGAAGTCGTGGGCAACGCCGCCGGCGAGCTGGCCCACCGCCTCGAGCTTCTGCGACTGTCGCAGCTGGGCCTCGAGATCCCGCCGCTCGGTCACGTCCCGATGAACCGATACGTAATGGGTCACCTTACCGTCATCCTCCCGGACCGGCGTCACCCGCCAGTTCATCCAGAACTCGGTCCCATCCTTCCGGTAGTTGACGGTCTCGCCGGCGAAGGACTCACCCGCGTCCAGGCTCTGGCGCAGCCGCTCCAGCACCGCGCGGTCGGTGGCCGGTCCCTGCAGGAACCGCGGGTTGCGTCCCAGGATTTCGTCCGGCTCGTATCCGGTAATCCGGCTGAAGGCCGGATTGGCATAGACGATCCGCGGGCCGGGAGCGTCGAGGTCGGCCGTGGTAACGGTGAACGCGTCGCTGGCCTGCTGCACGGCCGACTCGAGCAGGCGCAGCGATGCGTTCGCGGCCGCGAGCTCACGGGTGCGGGCCGCCACCCGCTGCTCCAGCTCGGCATGCTGCTCCCGCAGGGCAGCTTCGGCCTGCTCTCGTATTGCCATCTCCGCGGCCAGCTGGTCGTTGATGCGCTGGAGCTGCTGCGGACTCGGCAAGGCCACCAGGCGGGGCACCAGGCGATACAGCAGAATCGCCGTCGGCACCGAGGCCGCCGCGGTCAGGACCTTCACACCGCCGGACAGCCACCAGGTCGGCACCCAGATGTTGTACACACCGAGCACGTGAGTAGCGCCGCAGGCCAGGATGAATACGACGAAGCACCACACCATCCAGTTGAACGGGATGTCGCGGCGTTGTCGAATGAACTGGCCCAGCGAGAGCGGGATCGTCACATACGCGGCACCCATCAGGGAATCGGAGACCGCGTGCAGCCAGATGAGCCCTGGCTGCCAGAGGAAGCAGTAGCCGTGGGGCAGCGCGCCGGTCGAAGCAGGCGAAAGTGCCACCATCGGGACCTCCCAAGGCAAGGTCGTGATGGACGGCGAAACGAATGGGTATGAAAAGGACCGCGGTCGAGGGACGACCGTGATTGGAAGCTACGTGGCGCGCGGCAAGGTGGGAAGGTTCAACGAGCCCCGGCGGAGTCCGGCCGGACCAGCTTGTAGAGGAACTCGCCCTTCCGGATCATCCCGAACGACTCGCGCGCCACCCGCTCCTGCACCCGCGGATCGTGCTCGATGGCGTTGGCCGCCCGGGTGAGTGAATCGACCTCCTGCTGGAGCCGGACCACCTGGGTTCCCTCCGCGGCGGTTTGCCGCTCGAGCTTGAGGAGATCCAGGGTACTGTACTCACCGCCCTCGAGCGCGAAGAGCACGGCCAGCGCCAGCACGACCAGCGCCGCCCAACGCCCCGGCGTCACAGCGGATAGAGGTCCCGGCCGGGATAGTGTGCCAGCTCGCCCAGCTCCTCGCCGATCCGGAGGAGCTGGTTGTACTTCGCGATGCGGTCGGTCCGGCTGCCGCTGCCGGTCTTGATCTGCCCCGCCCCGCTCGCGACCGCGAGGTCGGCGATGAAGGTGTCTTCTGTTTCGCCTGAGCGGTGCGAGATGACCACCCCGTAGGCACTACCCTTCGCCAGCTCGATGCACTGCAAGGTCTCGGTGAGCGTGCCGATCTGATTCACCTTGATGAGGATCGCGTTGGCCACGCCTTCTTCGATGCCGCGGCCGAGCCGGTCGACGTTGGTGACGAACAGATCGTCGCCCACCAGCTGCACCCGGTCGTGGAGCCGTTCGGTCAGCAGGGTCCAGCCGTCCCAGTCGTCCTCCGCGAGCCCGTCCTCGATCGACACGATGGGGTAGCGGTCCACCCACTGGGCGTAGAGCTCCACCATATCGGCCGCGCTGCGCCGGGCGCCGTCCCCCTTCTTGAAGACGTACTCTCCGTCCTGATGAAACTCGGACGCCGCCGGATCGAGCGCGATGGCGAGATCGCGCCCCGGCTGATATCCCGCGGCCTCGATCGCCTGCATCACGGCATCCAGCGCCGCTTCGTTCGATGGCAGCATCGGCGCGAACCCGCCTTCGTCCCCCACCGCGGTCGAGAGCCCCTGCTTGCTCAGCACCTTCTTGAGCGCGTGGAAGGTCTCCACCCCCATGCGCAGCGCGTCGGCGAAGGTCTCCGCGCCGATCGGCACGATCATGAACTCCTGGCAATCGACGTTGTTCGAGGCGTGGGCCCCGCCGTTCAGGATGTTCATCATCGGCACCGGGAGGACCCGCGCCATCGGTCCCCCCAGATAGCGGTAGAGCGGCAGACCCGTGTCCGCGGCCGCCGCCCGGGCCACCGCAAGCGAGACACTGAGGATGGCGTTCGCGCCGAGCTTGCTCTTGTTGGGCGTGCCGTCGAGGTCCATCATCTCGGCGTCCACCGCGATCTGGTCGCTCGCCGTCATCCCCTCGAGTCGCGGGCCGATGACCTCGTTGACGTTGCGGACCGCCTCGCTCACGCCCTTGCCGCCATAGCGCTTGGTATCGCCGTCGCGGAGCTCGACCGCTTCGTGCTCTCCGGTGGACGCCCCGCTCGGCACGGCGGCGCGACCCTGCGCGCCGCTCGAGAGCGCGACATCGGCTTCGACCGTGGGGTTGCCGCGACTGTCGAGGATCTCGCGGGCGTGAACTTCGATGATGGTGGACATGGAGCTCCCGGAGGGGGCGGAAACACGGCAAGCTATGCCTGGCCCGCGGTAGCGTCAACCGCGTCCTGCTGCACCAGGAACTACCGTAGGCGCGGACCAGCTAGTCGTCCCGAAATCAGTGGAAGTGGTCGAACCCCGCGAGGGGAACGTCGACGCCGTCCAGGCGGAGCCGAACCACGGCACCCGCGCCCACCGAACCGATCCGGGTGAGCGGAATCCCGCACTCGGCCCGGAGCTCGTCCGCGGCGGCGAATTCCGCCGGCAGCGTCACGAGCAGCTCGTAGTCCTCTCCACCTTCGGCAGCGAACTGGGCGGGCGCGATGCCCAGCTCACCGGCTGCAGCCCTCACGGATGGCGCCAGTGGGAGCAGGTCGAGATCGAGCTCCAGCGCCACCCCGGAGGCGGCGGCCAGGTGCGGCGCGTCGCCGGCCAGGCCGTCGCTGAGATCGAGCATTGCGGTCGCGCCGTGGCCGGCGAGCCAGCGCCCCGGAGCAATCCGCGCCACTGGGTGGGCAAACGCAGCTCGGGCATCGGGGGCCGGCTCGCCGCCGCGACGCCATGTCTCCAGAGCCGAGCGCGCGGCGCCCAACGTTCCGGTGACCCACACGCCATCTCCCGGCCGCGCACCCCGGCGCGAGACCGGCCGGGATGCCCGTCCCACTACGGTGACCGCGACGCTCCATGCAGCTCCGGCCGACAGGTCCCCTCCCAGCACCACGCCTCCGACCGCCGCGACGGCGTCGCCGACTCCGCGCATGAGCTCGGTCAGCTCGCCCTCCCGCGTGTCGCGGGGCAAGGTCACCGCGGCCAGGAGTCCTATCGGGTCAGCCCCGACCGCCGCGAGATCGGAGAGCGCAGCGGCCGCCGAGCGCCAGCCGATCTCGCGAGGCCGCAACCAGTCGCGCCGGAAGTGCACCTCTTCCACCGAGACATCGGTGCTCAGCACTAGGCTCGAGCCGGACGGCTCGGAAAGCACGGCGCAGTCGCCGCCCAGTGGGCCGGCCGCGGCCCCGAGCGCGCGCACGATCGCGCGGATCCGGTCGAACTCGGCGCCGGGCCCGAGGGGGAGCGACGTCATGAGGTAAGAGGTAAGAGGTGATGGGTGAGAGGTGACTGCGGTAAGAGGTGAGAGGTGAGAGGTGAGAGGGTGGCAAATAGGCCTGCGCGACCAATAGCGCTGGTCATGGCGTGCACTGGGGCTCCCCTGCTCCCTCTCACCGCTTACCTGTCACCTCTCACCTGGTCACACCGTCTGCGGCACGGGTAGCTCGAATAGTATCGGCGGGTTCGCCGCCGGCCCGTTGACTCGCAACACCTCCCACTCGCGCCACAGATCGGGGAGTGCGGCGACCACGTCCATTGGCCGAAGACTGCGGGCGGAGACCCGCCGCGCGGCCAGGTCGGCGGCGCGGCCGAGAATCTGAGCGCCCAGCGCGGCGGCGATGTCGGGCGCCAGCTCCCGCGCGAGCGCGGCGGCGATGAGCCCGGAGAGGAGATCGCCGCTGCCACCGGTCGCGAGACCAGGATTGCCCGCTGCGACGGTAAGCAGGGGCTGCGCCGGCCGTGCGACCACCGTCGGCACGCCCTTGAGCAACACTACGCATCCGGCTTCCTCCGCCGCTGCCTGAGCCGCGTCCCACGGGTCCACCTCGCGCCGGCCCTCGAGCGCGGGAAAGAGCGTGCGAAATTCACCCGGGTGCGGCGTGAGGACGAGTCGGCGTCCCTCGGCAAGGCGGCGCAGCTCGGCGGTGCAGCCCTGAAACGCGATCAACCCGTCCGCGTCGAGCACGACGCTCGACGCCGCCTCGATGATGCGGGTGGCGAGCTCGCGCCGACCGGGGGCACGACCCAGCCCAGGGCCGATCGCAACCGCATCGGCGCGGTGCACCAGATCGAGCAGTGCGTCGGTGGGTGGCTGCTCCAGCTCGTGCGGGAACGTCTGGAGGTCGGGCTCCGCTTGCACCAGCGCCGCGACGGTAGCGGCGGGCGCAACGGCGTGCACCAGTCCGGCGCCGGCGCCGAACGCCGCTCGCCCTGCCATGCGGATGGCGCCGGTCATGCCGACGGAACCGCCCACGACCACCACCCGGCCACGCACACCTTTGTGATCCTTCGCGCCAAGCCGGGGGAGCCAGTCAGCCGCCTGGCGGTCGGTGACCAGCGAGGGCCACTCCGGCGTCGAGGCGGGATGGCCGATGTCGACCACGATGACGTCGCCCACGTCGTCCCGGGCGAGGAGGTGGCCCCGTCGCAGGCCGCCGAAGGTGATGGACATCGCCGCCTGGGCCGCACCGTAGCCCGTCCCGCTCAGGAGGTCGAGCCCGGTGGGGCCATCGACCGCGACGACCGGCACCGACAAATCGACCAGCCGCTCCAGCAGCGCGGCGATATTGGGTCGCGGCGGCCCCGACGCCCCGGTGCCGAGCAGCGCATCGATCGCGAGCCCGACCTGGGGCCAGGGACCATCCGGCGCAACCTCACGCACCCCGGCGCTGCGCGCGAGGGCGGCCATCCGCTGCCGAAGCTCGGAGCCCTCGCCTGCCGTCGCTGCGACCCAAACCGGCACGTCCAACCGGTGCAATGCGCGTGCGATCACCCACCCGTCGCCGCCGTTGTTGCCCGGTCCCACGGCAACCAGCACACCCTGGCTCATCGCGGGTCCGAAACGCTGGGCGATCACGGCCGCGCAGGCGCGCCCGGCAGTCTCCATGAGTGTCGCGAGCGAGATGCCGGCAGCTTCGGCCGCGCGGTCCCAGGAAGCGGACTGGTCGGGAGACAGGACGGGGATGGACATGGAGACAAGTTAGAGGTGAGAAGTAAGAAGTGAGAAGTGAGAGGGGGACCCCGCGCGGCGACGGAGTCCCCCTCTTACTTCATTACCTCTCACTTCTTACTGTTACTTATAGCTCTGCCCTATCGCTTTGCCGAAGGAGATCTCTCCGTTATCGATCCGGAGATTGAACCCGCAGTCCGGGTTGGTGCACACCCAGGCCTTGTAGGTGATCGGCGCGCCCTCGCGCCCATAATCGGACAGCGGAATCAGCGTCCCCTGCGAGCACTTGAGGCACTTGGGCCAGTCCTTGGCCTCCATGCTGCCCCCCTCCCCCCAACCTGCGAGCCGTCGCGTCAGTCGCGGCGCACCCCCTGCCAGGCGTAGGTATCGGTGAACGCCTCCTGAAAATCGTACACGCCGGCGAAATCGTCCTCCCGGTCGCCGGGTTGGGTGACCAGCAGCCCGACATCGACCAGGGTGAAGACGAGCCGGCCGAGATCCTCGGTCCGGGTAACGCCCCAATGCTCGAGCACGTGCCGGGCCAGCAGACCGAACTGCTCGAGCGCGAGGTCGCGACAGGCCCGCGCTAACTCCGGCCCGGTGACATGGCGCCGGACCGGCAGACGCGATTGAAGGAACTCGACCGTGGCGAGCACGAACAGATAGGCCCGTTCATCGTAGCGACCCCCCCGGGCCCGGATCCGGGCCAGTACATCATCAGCGAACTGCAGCTCGTTCACGCGGCGTCTCCGGGGGGTGGCCTCAGGCCGTGCGTCGGACGCGATGGCGCGTAGCCGACGCGGCCTGGTAGAGCGGGAAGGCACCGGTCATCACCTTGACCTCATCCTTCACCCGGGCGAGCGTGGCGTCGTCCTGTTTGGCCAGCGCCCGATCGATCAGCTCGGCGATGCGAATCATTTCCGGGCGGCCCATCCCGCGGGTCGTGACTGCCGGCGTGCCGATGCGGATGCCGCTGGTCACGAACGGCGACTGGGGATCGTCGGGGATGGTGTTCTTGTTCACCGTGATCCCGGCCTTGCCCAGGATGGCCTCGGCCGCCTTGCCGGTGAGCCCCTTGGGTCGGAGGTCCACCAGCATGAGGTGGCTGTCGGTCCCACCCGAGACGATGGCGAAGCCACGCTCGACCAGCGCCTGGGCCAGCGCCTTGGCGTTCTCGACCACCTGGGCCGAATAGCGCTTGAAGTCGTCGGTGAGCGCTTCGCCGAATGCTACCGCCTTGGCCGCGATGACGTGCTGCAGCGGCCCCCCCTGGGTACCGGGGAAGACCGACTTGTCGATCGCCCGGGCGTGCTCGGCGATGCAGAGAATGAGCCCTGCTCGCGGACCCCGGAGCGTCTTGTGGGTGGTGCTGGTGACCACCTGGGCGTGGGGCACCGGCGAGGGATATACGCCGCCGGCGACGAGGCCGGCGAAGTGCGCCATATCGACCAGGAAGAAGGCGCCCACCTCGTCGGCGATGGCGCGGAACGCCGGGAAGTCGATGATCCGGGCGTAGGCGCTGCCGCCGGCGATGATGAGCTTCGGCCGCTCGCGCAGAGCCTGCTCGCGCACCCGATCGTAGTCGATCCGACCGGTAGCGGGATCAACTCCGTAGTGCACCGCCTGCCACACGACTCCACTGTGATTCACCGGTGCGCCATGGGACAGGTGACCGCCATGCGGCAGCGACATCCCCATGAGCTTCTCGCCCGGCCGGATGAGCGCCATGAACGCGGCGAAGTTCGCCTGCGCCCCGGAGTGGGGCTGCACGTTGGCGTGCTCCGCGGCGAAGAGCTGCTTGAGACGGTCGATGGCGAGCTGCTCGACCTCATCGATCACCTCGCAGCCGCCGTAATACCGCTTGCCCGGATATCCCTCGGCGTACTTGTTGGTGAGCGGCGTGCCCATCGCATCGATGACGGCACGGCTGGCGAAGTTCTCGCTGGCGATCAGCTCGAGCCCGTGCCGCTGGCGGTCCAGCTCCCGGTCGATCAGCCGGGCCACGACCGGGTCGGCGTCGCGCAGGGAGGCGTTGTGGTCGAGCGTCATCCGGTCTCCTGGTCGATTTTTGCAACCCGGCGGGTGTGGCGCCCGCCGGCAAATCCGGTCTCGCCGGCGTGATCGATTGGGATCACTTCGGACATCGGGCAAATGTATAAGGTTGCCCGGCGGGGCGCAGCGGGGGCGGGAGGAGATCCTAACCCCCTCTTACCTCTCACCTCTCACTTCTCACCGTAGTTGTAGAATCCCTTCCCCGTCTTCCGTCCCAGGTCTCCGGCCGCCACCATCCGCCGAAGCAGCGGGCAGGCTCGATATTTGTCATCGCCCAGGCCCCCGTGCAGCACCTCGAGAATGGCAAGGCAGACGTCCAGTCCGATGAAGTCGGCGAGCGCCAGCGGGCCCATCGGATGCGCCATCCCCAGCTTCATCACGGTGTCGATGGCCTCCGGGTTGGCCACCCCTTCCATCACACAGAAGATGGCCTCGTTGATCATCGGCATCAGCACCCGGTTGGAGACGAACCCGGGGTAGTCGTTGACCTCGACCGGTGTCTTCCCCAGCCCGCGAGCGACGTCCATGACCGTTGCCGTGGTCGCATCGCTGGTGGCGTGACCCCGGATCACCTCTACCAATTGCATCACCGGCACGGGGTTCATGAAGTGCATGCCGATCACCTGGGCCGGACGCCTGGTCCGGGCCGCGATCTCGGTGATCGAGATGGAGCTCGTGTTGGTGGCCAGGATGGCCTCCGGCCCGCAGACCCGGTCGAGCTGGTCGAACACCGAGAACTTGATCGCGGGGCTTTCGCTGGCAGCTTCGATCACGAGCGCGGCGGACGCGGCGCCGTCCAGGGTTCGGGCCGGCGTGATCCGGCTCAGGATCTCCGGCGGCGCCTCCGCGCCGAGTGCGCCTTTCTTCACTTGCCGCTCGAGATTGGCGCGGATGGTTGCTACTGCCCGCTCGAGGGCCGCGGGTGCGGTATCGATCAGCGCCACCTCCCAGCCGGTCTGGGCGAACACGTGCGCAATACCGTTCCCCATCGTCCCGGCTCCGATCACGGCAGCGCGGCTGGGCATCACGAGAGCTCCTGCCGAGTCCAGCGCCAGGCGATGACCGTGGCGCCGGCCAGCGCGAGCGTGGCAAGCGCGCCACCTTCCGGCCCGAACGGGCCGCCCGATACCCAGGTCGGATTGCCCGGGTGGTAGTCGAGCAGGGGAATCCTGAACGGCAGCCCGCTGACCGGCGCGTCCAGGGCCGCCAGCATCGCGTTCCACCCGAGGTGGGTGCCGAAGGCGGTCCAGATCCCGCCCGGCGAATAGAATGCGACGCCGAGGAGGATTCCGGCCAGGGCAATATTGGCGAAGGCGAGCGGGGTGATGTTCGGATTGAGCCCGTGCAGCACTGAGAACATTGCGCCGGCCACCAGCAGCAGTGCCGGTCCCCGTCCCAACACCGCGGCGAGCAGCACCAGCGGCAGGCCGCGGAACATGACCTCCTCGCTCAGCGCCGCAGGCGCGAGCACGGCCGCCGTCTTCATCACCTGCGCCGCGTAGTCGCCCAGACTGCCCTGGTCGCTCGACCAGAACGCGGTTCGGAGCAGCACCGCAATTGCGAGGGCGACCGCCGCGGCGCCGGCGCCGAGGCCCAGTCCCCGCAGCGCTCCGAGCCCCGCCGGGCGGCCCCGGGTCCAGCGCAGATCGCGGAAGGTCCACCCGAGAACCCATTTGCCGATCATCAGGGTGGCCAGCAGAAAACCGATCAGCTGGCAGCTCCCCTGCACCAGGGTCTGCAGGCCGCCGGCCTGTCGCAAGGCGAGAATCCCGGTCTGCAGATTGGGCGAGGTCATGGCCACGTAGCCCACGACCAGAGCGGTGGAAATGATGAAGCCGATCAACGCGAAGGCGATCGTCAGCAGGACCGCCTGGACCACGCCTTTCCAGCCGGGCCGGATCCGAATCGTCAACGGATCGCCCGGAGGCGCGGACGCAGCGCGAGGATCACCAGGGCAGCGAGCCCGACCTTGACCAGGTCGTTCGCGAAGAACGGCAGGAAGCCTATCCGGAACGCCGCGGCCGGATCCCCGCCTAGAATCGCAAGCTGGGACACGCCGCCAATGTGAATGATCAACATGCCAACCACACACGCTAGCAGGGACCCCAGCACCGTCCGCCAGCCCGCCTGCCCGCCTGCCCGCCCGCAGAGCCAGCCGGTCACGGCCGCCGCCAGCGGATAGGCGAGCAGATAGCCGCCGGTGGGCCCGATGAGATGGAGCGCGCCGCCGCTGCCGCCGGCGAAGACCGGCAGGCCGCTCGCGCCGGCGGCGAGGTAGAGCACCAGCGCCGACGCCCCGCCGCCGGCGCCGAGCAGGCCGCCCACGATCAGCACGGCAAGCGGCTGAAGCGTCCACGGCACGACCGTGAGCGGAAGCCGGACAGACACCTGCGCCGCGAGCGCGACGACTGCGGCGCCGATAACAATGGCGAGAATGCGGGGCGCGAGCCGGGTGCCGACCGCCTCAGCCTGCTGCGTGACAGCCGGGCGAACCTCACCGGGATTCATGAGAGTCTCTCCACACTCAAGGCGACGGCGTTGCCGCCGCCCAGACAAAGGGTCGCGAGCCCGGTGTGGGCGTCGCGGTCGCGCAGCGCGTACAGCAGCGTAGTCAGCACCCGGGCGCCGCTGGCTCCGATGGGGTGGCCGAGCGCGACCGCACCGCCTTTGACGTTGACCCGGTTCCAGTCCCAGCCCAGGGCCCGGCCGTCCGCGATGGCCTGCACTGCAAAAGCTTCATTGGCCTCGATCAGATCGTAGTCGCCGATGCGAGTGCCGGCCTTGGCCAGCAGGTTGCCCACCGCGACGATCGGCGCGAAGAAGAGATCGCGCGGCTCGCCGCCGCCGGTCGCGTAGGCCGTGATGCGCGCCAGAGGCGCGAGACGGTGCGCTTTGGCGAACGCGAGCGACGTGACGACCAGCGCGCTGGCGCCGTCGTTCAGGCCCGGCGCGTTGCCGGCCGTCACCGAGCCGTCCTTCTTGAACGCCGGCTTGAGCTTGGCCAGCAGCTCCGGGCTGGTGTCCTTGCGGGGACCTTCGTCGGTCGCGAGCGTGGTGGACCCGCCCTTGCCCGGGATCTGAACCGGCAGGATCTCGTCCTTGAACTGGCCGGCTGCCTCAGCTGCGAGGGCCTTCCGATGGCTCTCGTAGGCAAAGGCGTCCTGGTCCGCCCGCGAGACCCCCGCCTTCTCGGCGGTGTACTCCGCGTACTCGCCCATGTGACAGCAGCCGAACGAGTCCCACAAACCGTCGTGGATCATGCCGTCCACCATCGTCTGATTGCCGGCCTTGATCCCGGTGCGCATTCCGTACACGTAGTGCGGTGCGCTGGACATCGCCTCCTGGCCGCCGGCGACGACGCACTCGGCGTCGCCGGCGCGGATGGCCTGGGCAGCCAGCATGACGGCCTTGAGGCCGGAGCCGCAAACCTTGTTGATGGTCATCGCCGGGACGGTGCCGGGGAGCCCCGCCTGAATCATCGCCTGCCGCGCCGGTGCCTGACCCGAGCCGCCCTGGATCACCTGTCCCATGATGACATCCTCGACCGCACCGGGATCGATCGCGGCACGCCGCACGGCTTCACGAATGACCAGCCCGCCGAGCTGGGGGGCAGTGAAGCTCGAGAGCCCGCCTAGGTAGCGCCCGATCGGTGTGCGCACGGCGGACAGGATAACCGGAGTAGTGTTGTCGCTCATCTCATTCCCTCGAAAGCTTGAACCATCCCGACCTCCGTGCCGTCCCTGCTTCCGTGGTTCGCAGTTACTCCGGCACTGACTAGTCGCCGTACGGCGCCAATGCCCGCCTGCGGACCTCGTCCGTCACCTTCGCCACGAACGCCTCGACCGGCATCACTTCCTGTTTCTTGCCCGCCCCGCGTACCCGGAGCGCGAGCGAGTCGCTTTCGACCTCGCGCTGGCCGATCACCGCCATGTAGGGGACCTTCGCGACCTCGCCTTCACGGATCCGGTAGTTGAGCGTCTCGTTCCGGTCGTCCACGTGCACCCGGAGCCCGGCCGTCTTGAGCCGCCGAGCGATCCCGCAGGCTGCCTCCGCCTGCGCGTCCGAGATCGGGATCACCCGAACCTGTTCCGGCGCGAGCCAGACCGGGAACGCTCCGGCAAAATGCTCGATCAGATTGCCGGTAAACCGCTCGAGCGTGCCGTAGATGGCGCGGTGGATCATCACCGGCTGATGGGCCTTGTTGTCGGCGCCGGTGTACTCCAGCTCGAACCGGGCCGGCAGATTGAAGTCCAGCTGGATGGTGGGGCCCTGCCAGAGCCGTCCGATTGCGTCCCGGAACTTGATGTCGATCTTGGGCCCATAGAATGCGCCGCCGCCGGCATCGATCCGATAGTCGATTCCCTTCCGCTTGAGCGCGCGCTCGAGCATCTCCTCGGCGCGATCCCAGATCTCGTCGCCCCCCAGCCGCTCCTCGGGACGAGTCGAGATCTCGAAGTCGAGCTCGAACCCGAAGGTCTGCCGCACCAGCCGGTCCACCTGGTCGAGACAGAGAAAGATCTCCTCTTCGACCTGGTCCAGGGTACAGAAGATGTGGGCGTCGTCCATGCTGAGGCCGCGGACCCGCAGCATCCCGTGCAGCGTCCCCGACTTCTCGTTCCGGTACAGGTTGGCGACCTCGGACAGCCGGATCGGAAGGTCGCGATAGCTGCGCTGCTGGCTCTTATAGATGAGAGCGTGCATCGGGCAGTTCATCGGCTTCACCCGATAGCGGGTTTCCTCGCTCTCGCCCGCGCCCGCCGCCATCGGCGGGTACTGGTTGGCCCCATACAGCGGCAAGTGGCCGGAGATGTAGAACAGCTCCTCGCGAGTCACGGTCGGGGTGGAGACCAGGTCGTAGCCGCTCGCGAGGTTGTCGTCCTCCACCGCCCGCGTGAGCAGCCATTTGATCATCGCGCCCTTGGGGTGCCAAAGGATCAGGCCGGGCCCGACGATCTCGGAGATCGAGAACAGATCGAGCTGCTTGCCGATCACCCGGTGGTCGCGCTTGCGGGCTTCCTCCAGCTGGTGGAGATAGGCGTCCAGATCTTCCTTCTTGAACCACGCGGTGCCGTAGATCCGCTGGAGCATCTGGCGCTTCTCGTCGCCCCGCCAGTACGCGCCGGCGGCGTGCAGCAGCTTGAAATGCTTGAGCCGGCCGGTGCTCGGCACGTGGGGCCCGCGACAGAGGTCGGTGAACGGACCGTCGGTGTAGATCGTGATGGTCTCGTCCGGGCCCAGCTCGGAGATGCGCTCGAGCTTCAGCGGATCGTCGGCGAACCGGCGATTCGCCTCGTCCCGGGTCACGACCTCGCGCACGAAGGGAAAGTCTCGCTTAGTCACCTCGCCCATCTGGCGCTCGATCCGCTCGATGTCCTCGGGCGTAAAGGGACGGGAGACGTCGAAGTCGTAGTAGAACCCGTCTTCGATCGGAGGGCCGAAGCCTATCCCCGCGCCGGGAAACAGCTCGCGAACCGCCGTTGCCAGAATGTGGGCGGACGAGTGTCGCAGGACCTCGAGCGCCTCCGGGTTCTTGTCGGTCAGAATCGCGACCGGGGCATCGCTCTCGATTGGCCGCGACAGATCCCACACCTTGCCGCCCACCCGCACGGCCAGCGCCGCCTTGGCCAGGCCCGGCCCGATGCTCTCCGCGAGCTCGCGGCCGGTGGTCCCGGCCGGGACTTCCCGCACCGATCCGTCCGGCAGGGTCAGGCGAATCGAGCTCACTGACCCGACTCCAGAACCGTGGCTTGCACCACGGGCGGCGTGTCCCGGCCGACCGCGAAGTAGAGGGCGATCCCGGTCAGCACCGCCAGGGCCAGGATCAGCCAACGGCTGAGTGCTCGGAGTGTCACTTCTTCCCGTTCGTCGGCCATTCTGGGATCCTGCGGTGACTCGGGGAAATGGGTGCGCCGGAGTGAGATGGCGTGTTAACTTAATTGCAGATGTCCGGATTTTAAACGAGGATGACGCGTGCGGCACGACAGGCAACTGAGCGGGCTCGAGATCGTCGGCTGGACCACGCTGGGGGTCCTGAGCGGGATCGTCGCGGGCTTCGGCCTGAGCGAGTGGGTCGGCGGAGTGACCCGCCGCCGGCTGGCCCGGATCGTGACCAAGCAGCCGCCGCGCCCACCACCCAGGCCGTTGACCGCGGCGGCAACGGCGCGAGCCGCCTGCGCCGCGCTGGACGCCGATCCGGCGCTCGCCGAGCTCGCGCTCGAGGCCACGCCGGTGGCCGTTGGCGTCGTCGAGCTGCACGGCTGGGTCCCCTCCCGCGCCGTTCGGGCCTATGCCGGCCGGGTCGCGCGCGCCGTTCCCGGCATCGAGCGGGTCGTCAACCGGCTGCTGGTGGACGGGGAAGACGACCAGGGTCTCCCACACAAGGACCGGCCGACCAACCAGACCGCATGAGCGAGCCGCTCGCGCCCCAATACAATCCGGCAGGCATCGAATCCGAGCTCTATCGCTGGTGGGAGGAGCTCGGGCTATTCGGGACCAGGCGGGAGCAGACGGGAGCAGGCGGGAGCGGAGCCCCTCCCGCCCGCTCCCGCCCGCTCCCGCCCGTTTATGTCATTGTCATGCCCCCGCCCAACGTGACCGCGGTGCTCCACATGGGTCACGGGCTCAACAACACCATCCAGGACGTCCTGATCCGGTTCGAGCGCATGCGCGGGAAGGCGGCGCTCTGGCTTCCCGGCTCCGATCACGCGGGCATCGCTACCCAGAACGTGGTGGAACGGTTGCTCGCCAAGGATGGGCAGACCCGCTTCGACATCGGCCGCGAGGCCTTCGTCGAGCGGGTCTGGTCGCACGTGCGAGAAACCGGCGTGACCATTGTCGAGCAGCTCAAGGCCATCGGCTGCTCGGCCGACTGGTCCCGCGCCTACTTCACGCTCGACGAAGACCTCTCCCGCGCCGTGCGCGAGGTGTTCGTCCGGCTGTATGAGAAGGAGTTGATCTACCGGGGACACTACATCATCAACTGGTGCCCCCGCTGTCTCACCGCGCTCTCCAATGAAGAGGCTGACAAGGAGGAGACGGACGGCAAGCTGTGGCATCTGCGCTACCCACTGGCCGACGGGTCCGGTCACGTCACCGTCGCGACCACCCGGCCGGAGACGATGCTGGGCGACACGGCCGTGGCGGTGCATCCGGCCGACGAGCGCTATGGGGCCCTGATCGGGCGAAAGCTGCGATTGCCGGTGGTGGATCGCCTGGTCCCGATCGTGGCCGACGACGCCGTGGATCCGGCCTTCGGCACCGGAGCGGTCAAGGTCACGCCGGCTCACGACCCCACCGACTTCGAGATCGGCCGGCGGCACGGCCTGCCCAGCATCGACGTGATGACGCCGGAGGCCCGGATGAGTCTCGCCGCGCCGGACCGGTTTCAGGGCCTCGACCGGTTCGAGGCGCGGAAACGGGTGGTCGCCGAGTTCGAGGCCGCCGGCCTGCTGGAGAAGGTGGAGGACCACCGTCACGCGGTGGGGCACTGCTACCGCTGTGACACCGTGGTGGAGCCGAGGCTCTCCGACCAGTGGTTCGTCCGGATGGCGCCGCTCGCCAAGCCCGCGCTCCAGGCCTACCGCGACGGGCACCTCCGGTTCGTCCCCGAGCGGCGGGGCGATGAATACGCGCAGTGGATGGAGAACATCCGCGACTGGTGCATCTCGCGGCAGCTCTGGTGGGGCCATCGGATCCCGGTCTGGTACTGCGACGACGAGCGCTGCGCGACCGTGGTGGCGAGTCGAGTGGACGTCGATCGCTGCCCCGATTGCGGTGGGCCGGTGCGCCAGGACGAAGACGTGCTCGACACCTGGTTCTCCTCCTGGCTGGTGCCGTTCTCCGCCCTGGGCTGGCCCGACGACACGCCCGATCTCCGCCGATTCTATCCCGGCGACACCCTGGTCACGGCGCCCGAGATCCTCTTCTTCTGGGTGGCCCGGATGGTGATGTCGGGCTGTGAGTTCATGGGCGAGATCCCGTTCCGCACGGTGTATCTGCACGGCACCGTGCGCGACACCCAATACCGGAAGATGTCCAAGTCCCTCGGCAACGGCATCGACCCGCTGGACGTGGTGGAGCTCTATGGGGCCGATGCGCTCCGCTACACGCTGGTGGCGGGAAGCGCCGTCGGGACCGACGTCATCCTGGATCCCAACGACATCGAGACCTCGTTCGCGCCCGGCCGGAACTTTGCCAACAAGCTGTGGAACGCGGCGCGCTTCATCCTCTCGAACCTGGAGGGGCCCACCCGCCCGCTCGCCGGTCCCGCCGGCGACGTGGTGCGCCGCGACGAGCTCCAGCTGGCAGACCGCTGGATCCTCGCCCGCTGCGATGCCGCCGTGGTGGAGGTGACCGACGCCCTCGAGCGCTTCCGCCTCAACGAGGCTGCGGCGGCCGCCTACCGCTTCGTCTGGAGCGAGCTGGCCGACTGGTACATCGAGCAGATCAAGCCGCGACTCTACGGTGACCAGCCCGGCGGCGACGTCGCCCGCGCGGTCGTGGCCCAGACGTTCGACGTCGGGCTCCGGCTGCTCCACCCGGTGATGCCTTTCATTACTGAAACGCTCTGGCGCCGGCTCCCGGGCCGCACGCCCGAAGCCTCGATCGTTCGCGCGCCGTGGCCGCGGCCCGACGCTCGGGCACAAGATGCCCAGGCGGTCCGCCGCTTCGGCCTGCTCCAGGAGCTGGTGACTGCCGTGCGACAGGTCCGGGCCGAGTACGGCGTGGGCCCGGGACAGACCGTGCGGGTCGCAGTGAGCAATCTCGGTCCGGAAAGCCGCGCAGCTATTGATGCCGAACGGGGAACCATCGCGCGGCTGGCGAAGGTGTCCGAGCTGATCGTGGGCGAGAGCGGCGAGCGGGTCGGCGGCCACGCCGTGCTCACCGACGGCACCGCGGTGTTCGTGCCGTTGGGCGACGCGATCGACCTCGACCGGGAGTGCTCCCGGCTCGGTGGCGAGGTGGACCGCCTGCTCCAGCTGATCTCGACCCAGGAACGAAAGCTCGCCAACGACCAGTTCACGGCGAAGGCGCCGGCGGCCGTGGTCGAGCGTGAGCGGCAAAAGCTCGCGAGCTGGCGGGAACAGCACGAGGTGCTGGCGAAGAAGCGCGAGCTGTTGGGCTGCGGGTGACGGGCGGGAGCGGCCGGGAGCAGGCGGGAGCAGACGGGAGCGGGTTGCCGCCCGGCCCGCTCCCGCCCGCTCCCGCCTGCTCCCACCTGCTCCCGTCCGCCGCCTTCCTTCTGCTCACCGCCTGCGCCAACATCCAGGCGCCGCCCGGCGGCCCGCCGGACACCACGCCACCACGCCTGGCGTCGGTCTTTCCCGAGTCGCTCGCCGTCATTCCCGGCTTCAAGGGAAACGTCGAGTTCCGCTTCAACGAAGTAATCTCGGAGGGGAGCACGCCCAGCCAGGGCCGCGGCACCAGCGACCTGGAAAGGCTGGTCATCCTCTCGCCGACCAATCGCTTTCCCGACGTGAGTTGGCATCGCCGACGGATCACGGTGCACCCGGCCGAAGGCTGGAAGCCGAACCGGGTGTACCGGGTCGAGCTGTTGCCGGGCATCAGCGACGTGCGACAGAACCGCTCGAAGGTCGAGTCCGTGGTCACGTTCACGACCGGAGGCGACTTGCCGAGCGACACGTTGAGAGGACGGATCTTCGACTGGAAGGCGGGCAACCCCGCGGCGGCCGCCCTCGTCGAGGCGCTGCTCGAGCCCGACAGCCTGCCCTACCGCACGCTCGCCGATTCGTCCGGTCAGTTCTCGTTCGGGCCCCTGCCCCGGGGCGAGTATCTTGTCTACGGCGTCCTCGACCAGAACCGGAACCTGCGCCGGGACCCGCGGGAAGCGTTCGACACGGTGCGCATCAAGCCCGAATCGGTCAAGGTGGCGAAGCCCGAGCTGTACGCGTTCGCACACGACACGTTGCCGCCCCGCATCCAGCAGATCACGCCGATGGACTCGGTCACGGCGTCGATCACCTTTGCCCAGTCACTCGACCCCTATCAGAAGCTCGATTCCACCGCGGCGTCGGTTCGGAAGCTGCCGGATTCGACCGCGGTGCCCGTGATCGCGCTGGTCCTCCACGATACCAGCCTTGCCGGACCGGGCGAGCCCCGTTTGGAGCGGTCGCCCGACACCACGACCGTACCCAGGCGACCCGACACGCTCGCGATTCCGCGACGAGCCGACTCCGCGGCGGCCCGGCTTCCCGACTCCCTCTTCGGCCGGATGCGGGGGGTCTCCGGCTTCACCAGACCCACCATGAACCGGCCGCCGCTGAGCGACCGGGTCACGCTCAGGGTCGGGCAGCCGTGGCACCCGGGCGATCACTTCGTCATCTCGATCGCCGGGGTTCGCACCGTGAGCGGTCGGTTGGGCGACGTCCAAGCCCCCCTCATCGTTCCCCAAGAACGCACCCGGCGCCCGGGCTTGCGGTCGGACTCAGCAGAGGTCGACTCGATGAAAGTGCGGCGCGGCCCGCGAGACTCGCTGGAGCGTCGCCAGGGGCCGGATTCGCTCCCAAGACCCGATTCGCTCCAGAAAGCCGACTCGCTGCATCAGAGGCACCGGTGACCGACCCCCGGCGGGCCCTTCCGTCGGTGGACCACCTGCTGCGCGAGCCCGCGATCGCCGCACTGCTGGATGGCGCCCCCCGAGACGCCGTCGTCGCCGCTGTGCGCGACACGGTCGATGCCGCGCGCCGCCGCCGTGCCGGTCCCCCGGAAGACTGGGCCGACGAGGTGCGCGAGCGCCTGACGCTGCGGACGGGGCGCTCGCTCCGCCCGGTTCTCAACGCCACCGGCGTCGTGCTGCACACCAATCTGGGCCGGGCCCCGCTGGCCCGGGCCGCGCTCGACGCGCTCGCCGCGGTCGGAGCGGGCTACAGCACGCTCGAGTTCGACCTCCACGCGGGGGTGCGAGGGAGCCGCGCGGATCACTGCCGGGCACTCCTTTCTGAGCTCACCGGAGCAGAGGACGGGCTGGCGGTGAACAATGCCGCGGGCGGCCTGGTGCTCGCACTCAATACCAGCGCCGTCGGGCGCGAGGTGCTCATCTCGCGGGGCGAGCTCATCGAGATCGGGGGCTCGTTCCGGATCCCGGAGATCCTCGAGAAGAGCGGCGCTCGCCTGCGCGAGGTGGGGACGACCAACCGCACCCATCTCTCGGATTACCGGAGCGCGCTTTCCGGCGAGACCGGCGCGATCCTGACGGTGCATCGCTCCAACTTCGAGCAGCGCGGATTCGTCGCGACCCCGGCGCCGGCCGAGATCGCCGAGCTGGCGGCCGGGACCGGCGTGCCCTGGCTGTGCGATGTCGGCAGCGGCCTGCTGATCGATCTCGCGCCCTGGGGGCTCGGCGGCGAGCCCCGGGTACCGGATGCGGTAGCCGCGGGAGCAGCGGTCGTGATCTTCAGCGGAGACAAGCTGCTGGGCGGACCGCAGGCGGGATGTCTGGCGGGGCGCCGAGAGCTGGTAGCTGGGTGTCGGGCCAATCCGCTCGCCCGCGCGCTGCGGGCCGACAAGCTCACGCTGGCCGCGCTGGAGGCGACGCTCGCGCTCTATCGCGATCCCGCCCTGGCCCTCACCGAGATCCCGGTGCTTGCCATGCTCACCAGGACGCCCGCCGAGCTCGCCGCACAGGCGGGCCGGCTGGCGGCCGCGTGCCCGGCCGAGCTCCACCCGGCCGTCCGGCCTGGCGAATCGGCGGTCGGGGGCGGCTCGTTCCCCGGCGCGGTGCTCCCGACGACGCTGGTCGCGCTCGATGCTGGCGGGTTGGGTCCGGACGGGCTCGCGCTGCGGCTCCGGCTGGGCAACCCTCCGGTGGTCGCCCGGGTAGGGGACGGACGGGTGCTGCTCGACCCCCGCACTCTGCCCCCGTCCGCCTACGGCGAGATCGGAGCCGCGCTTCGCCACGCGCTCGACCTGGCAGGCGGACAGCGTGTCCCCTAATTACTTTCCCCCCGCCATGCCCATGCGCCTAGCCGTCGCGATCTCCGGCCGCGGGAGCAATCTCACTGCGCTCATCGCCGCGCTGCCGGCGGGGTCCCCCGCGGAGGTCGGCCTGGTGCTGAGCAACCGCGCCACCGCGGGTGGGCTCGATCTCGCCCGCGCGCATGGCATCCCCACCCTCGTCCTCGCCGATCCGAGCGATGCCTCTGCCTGGCTCGACGCGCTGGCGGCGCACCGGATCGACCTGCTGGTGCTTGCCGGCTATCTCAAGCTGGTCCCGCCCCGGGTGGTCGACCGCTATCGGGGTCGCATCCTCAACGTTCACCCGGCGCTGCTTCCCGCATTCGGCGGCCCGGGGATGTACGGGCACCGGGTGCACGAGGCCGTGCTCGCCGCGGGCGCGACCGTGACCGGCGCGACGGTGCATCTGGTGGACGAGGTGTACGACCGCGGTCCGGTTCTCGCCCAGGCGCGCGTCCCCGTGCAGCCGGGCGATACGCCAGAGCGACTCGCCCAGCGGGTGCTCGAGATCGAGCACCGGCTGCTGCCCGCCGTGGTGCTCGCCGCGGCCGCCGCCGGACGGCCGGTTCCGCTGCCCGAGCCGGTCGAGCTCCCCTCGTGAGCCAGCGCGCATGCCCCGGGCACTGATCTCCGTCAGCGACAAGCGGGGCATCATCCCGTTTGCCCAGGGTCTCATCGACCTGGGGTGGGAAATCATCTCGACCGGCGGGACCGCGACGGCCCTCCGCAACTCGAGGCTGCCGGTGCTCCCGGTCGATGCGGTGACCGGGTTCCCCGAGCTGCTGGACGGCCGGGTGAAGACCCTCCATCCCCTGATCCATGGCGGGCTGCTGGCGCGGCGGGACCAGCCCCAGCACGTCGCCGCGCTGGCCCATCACGGCATTGTGCCGATCGATCTGGTCGCCGTCAATCTGTATCCGTTTCAGATGACGATCGCAAAGCCGGGCGTGCCGTTCGAGGACGCGGTCGAGAACATCGACGTGGGCGGACCGTCCATGCTGCGCTCCGCCGCCAAGAACCATCAGTTCGTGATTCCGGTGGTCGATCCCACCGACTACGCGCCAGTGCTCGAGCTCCTACGGAAGGGCGGTGTTCCCGACGAGGTCCGCCGCAAGCTCGCCGCCAAGGTGTTCGCCCACACTGCCGACTACGACGCCGCGATCGCCGGATATCTGACGCCCAAGGAAGACTCGCTCCCCGGCCGGCTCAGTGTGGGGCTCGAGCGGCTCCAGCTCCTCCGCTACGGCGAAAACCCCGACCAGCGCGGCGCGCTGTACGTGACCGACGAGCCCCGCGGGATGCGCGACCTGCGACAGCGCCAGGGCAAGGAACTGTCGTTCAACAACCTGCTCGACATCGACGCCGGCGCCTGGGCAGTGGCCTGCTGGGCGAGCCGGCCCGCCTGCTGCATCATCAAGCACACCACACCATGCGGCGTGGCGGTCGCGGGCAGCGCGGCGGACGCGTTCAGCCGGGCGCGGGCTACCGACCCGCTCTCCGCCTTTGGCTCGGTGGTCGCCTTCAACACGGTGGTGGACGAGAGCACGGCCCGGGCGATGAGCGACCTCTTCGTCGAGGTAGTGGTCGCTCCCTCCTTTCACGACGAGGCGCTGGCGGTGTTTGCCGCCAAGAAGTCGCTGCGGGTGGTGGAGCTGCCGGTGAGCCGGGGCGTGACGGCGCTCGACTACAAGCGGGTGCGGGGCGGCTTCCTGGTGCAGGACCGATTCGTGTTCGAGCCGAACGATCAGGGATGGACGGTGCCGACCCAGCGCCGTCCCTCCGAAGCCGAGTGGGTCGACCTGCACTTTGCCTGGGCCGCGGTCGCCGCGGTGAAGTCGAACGCGATCCTGCTGGCCAAGGGTGAGCGTGCGATCGGCATCGGCGCCGGCCAGATGAGCCGGGTAGATGCGGTGTTCGTTGCGCTCTACAAGACCCGCCAGCAGGGCCACGACCCGGGCGGGGCCGTGCTCGCCTCCGATGCCTTCTTCCCCTTTGCCGATGGCGTGGAGCAGGCCGGCGCGGCCGGCGTGAGCGCGATCATTCAGCCCGGCGGCTCGGTGCGCGACGCCGAAGTCGTGGCCGCGGCGGACCAGCACGGCATCGCGATGGTGTTCACCGGCAAGCGCCAATTCCGGCATTGATCTTTTTCACCGCAGAGGCACAGAGGACGCAGAGAACCAAAATCAAGTTGTTCACTCTGCGTCCTCTGTGCCTCCGCGGTGAATCACTCAAGGGACTATGACCCATCAACCAAGCCAACCACGGGAGGCTCCGCCGTACTTGTGGGCCGGCGCCACGGCGTTGGTGATCTTCGGGATCTATCTCGCCACCCTGGCCCCGACCACCGCCTTCTGGGATACCTCCGAGTACATCGCGGCCGCCCGCGTCCTCGGCATCCCCCACCCGCCCGGCAATCCGCTGTTCACCCTGCTGGCCCACACGTTCGGCTTGCTGCCGCTGGCCTCGTCCTACGCCGCCCGCATCAATCTGTTCGCCGCGGTGTGCAGCGCGCTCGCCTCCGGGACGTGGTTCCTGGTGGCCGACCGCTGGCTCCAGCCGACCATCACCGTCCGCTGGGTGCGGTGGGCCGCGGCGTTCGCCGGCGTGCTGGTGGGCGCGACGTCCTGGACCGTGTGGAACCAGTCCACCGTGAACGAGAAGGTGTACACCGTCTCGCTCTTCTCGATGGCGCTCTGTGTGTGGCTGGTGGTCCACTGGGGCGACGACGAGCCGGGACCCCACCGGGACCGCTGGCTGGTGCTGATCGCCTACGTGATGGCGCTGAGCTCGACCAACCATCTCATGGCGCTGCTCGCGATCCCGGCGCTCGCGGTCTACGTCTTCTTCACCGACTGGCGGGTGCTCACCCGGCCCTGGGTGCTGATCGCGGTCGTGGTCGCGATCGCCGTGGGAATCTCACTCAACTACATCTACCTGCCGCTCCGGGCCGCGCAGCTCCCCGCGATCAACGAGGGCGAGCCGATCGGCTTCTTCAGTCGCGCGCTGAGCGACGTGCTCAATCGGGTCCAATACGGGAAGCCCTCGGTCATGGATCGCCAGGCCGACTTCCTCGCCCAGCTCGGCAACTTCTGGCAGTACTTCAACTGGCAGTTCGCCCGTGACTGGGGCCGCTGGTCCGGTATGGCCACCGCGCTCTTCGCCGGGCTGGGCCTGGTCGGCCTCTACACGCTGTGGAAGAACGACCGCCGGGCCGGGTGGGCCGCCGTCTGGCTGCTGGGGACGCTCACGGTCGCGCTCGTGTTCTACATGAACTTCAAGTACGGGTTCTCCCAGTACGCCGACAAGCCGGAGCTCCCCCGCGAGGTCCGCGAGCGCGACTACTTCTTCCTCGGCTCCTTTTCCGCTTACGGCGTGTTCGTCGCGCTGGGCCTCGGTGCCGTGCTCCAAGCGCTGGCGGAGCTCGCGGGCGGCGGCGACCGGCGCCCCCGCTGGGCCCTCGCGACCCCAGCCCTGGCGGTCGCGTTCATCCCGCTCTTGGGCAACCGCCTCACCGCCAGCCGGGCGCACGAGACCCTCGCGCGCGACTTCGCAGTGGACCTGCTCGAATCGGTGGAGCCGTACGGCATCCTGATCACCGCCGGCGACAACGACACCTTCCCGCTCTGGTACGCGCAGGAAGTCGAGGGGGTACGGCGGGACGTGACGCTGGCCAATCTGTCCCTCATGAACACGCGCTGGCACCTGCGCCAGCTCCGGCGCAGAGTGACCCCGACCTTTGACCCGGTGCGGGCCGCGGCCCTCTGGCGCACCCCGCCCGCCGATCCCGCACGCGGCCCGGTCGCCACCTGGCCCAAGCCGCCCGACCCCGTGCTGGGCCTGAGCCTGAGCGAGCTCGATAGCCTGCCCGAAGCCATGCGAGTGCAGGAGAAGAGCGGGCTCCAGGTCGACAGCGTGACCATCGCGTTCGGGCAGGATTACCTGCTGCTGCAGGACCTCGCCACGATTTTCCTGATCAAGCAGAATCTCGGCAAGCGACCGATCTATTTCAGCCTGAGCGACGGCGGGTATCCCGATCAGACCCTGGGACTCTCCGCCTATCTTGTGGGCCAGGGAATGGTGCGGAAGCTGATGTCCAAGCCGGTGGCGGCCAACGATTCCATCGTGCTCAGCGCGGGCCTCGGCTATCTCGATCTGGCGCGGACCAAGCGGCTGTTGTGGGAGGTGTACCATTGGCAGGCGGCCGCCCGCGAGCGGCCGTTCGGCTGGGTGGACGCGCCGTCCTCCTCGATTCTGTCGCTCTACGCCATCGTGTACGCCGGCACCGCCGATGCGATGCGGCAAAAGGGCGATACCGCTCTGGCGGCGAAGGCGGACTCGGTGGCAAGGGCGGTGCAGATGGAGATACGGAAGCGACGGTGAGCCGTAACAGCGTGAACAGTGAACAGTGAACAGGGGGCTCAGCTTGGCAGCGGGGCCCCCTGTTTACTGTTTACTTTTCACTGTTCACGCCGTTCTTAATCGATATTCGGATGCGCCACCGCAACCGCCCGTCCCGTCACCGGCGCCGGCCCGGCTACCGTGCTGTCGTCCCCGTGCCACGTCGCCCAGGTCAGCGGGCAAGGGCTGCCGAACGGCGGGTCCGGATGTCCCGGGTGCCCGATCAGATCGTGGAGGATCTCGTGCCGCACCACCATCTCGTTCTCGGCGTAGGCGCGAGATATGTAGATGGTGTGGTCGTCGTTCCACCGGCCGACGCACTTGCCGCTCGGACAGGGGAAGTCGGTGCCGTCCACGATGTACCACTTGATCCGGTCGAAATCCCCGGTAAGCCCCGAGCAGGCCTGAGTCTTCGAGAACCAGGCACGGTACTCCGCCGGGGCTGCCATAGAGTGCTCGCCGGTCGGCTCGAACGACGAGCAGCTGCTCACTGCGAGGAGCGAGAGACAGAGCGCGACCGTGCCGCGCAGTTGAGTGCTACCGAGCATCCCTGCCTCCCGATCCGTCATGTGAGCCTGCGGTCGCAGGCGGGGAGCTCGCGGCCGCATTCCGTGTATCGGCACTCTGCGGACCGCTATTGAGCGGGGTTTGGCGAACCTGAGGCGCAGCTTGAAGCAGCAGGTACTAAGTTGTTACAGGTGAGTAAGATCGGACTGCCGGTTCGAGTCGAGGCGATGGCCGAATGAGGTTGGACCTCTGCGCCGGCCGAGTTCGGGTCCGCGCAACGCTCAAGACCACCACGCAGAATGCAGCGGCTTCGGGAGTGTCGTGATGCCGGTCGACAACGCGATCTATGACCGCCTCTCCGACAGCTGGTGGGACGAGCGCGGTTTTCTGTTCACACTCAAGGCACTCAATCCTGTTCGATTCGGATACATGCGCCGGATCCTCCTGGATGAGCTGCGGCTGGCACCGGCCGGCCGCCAGGTGCTGGACGTCGGATGCGGTGGCGGCCTGCTGGCCGAGGAGTTTGCCCGGCTCGGCTTCACCGTCACCGGCGTGGACCCCTCGGAGGAATCCCTGGGCGTCGCGCGGCGCCATGCCGAGAGCGAAGGGCTCGCGATCACCTACCGGCGAGCGACAGGCGAGGTGCTGCCTTTTGCGGATGCCAGCTTCGACGTGGCCTATTGCTGTGATGTCCTCGAGCACGTCGCCGATCTGGGGCGAGTCGTTGCCGAGACTGCCCGGGTGCTGCGGCCCGGCGGGGTGTACCTCTATGACACCTTCAATCGCACGCCGGCCAGCTGGCTGATCCTGATTTTCCTGCTTCAGGAGCTCGCCTGGACCAGTCTCATGCCGCCGCGCCTCCATGACTGGCGCATGTTCATCCGCCCCGACGAGCTCCGCCGGCTGCTGGAGCAACAGGGCATGACGCAGTGCGGGCTGACCGGCTTGAAGGGCAAAGGAAATCCGCTCGCCATCATCCGCGCACTGCGGGCACGGAAGCGAGGAGCCTTGAGCTACGCGGAGGTGATTGCCCGGATGGAGATCGGCGAGAGTCCCGATACGTCGGTCCAGTACATCGGCTACGCCCGGAAAGGGGGCTGACCATTGGCGCTCGTAGCGTGGATCCTGGCCATCGCCGGAGCCGGTTTGGCCCTGGTCGTGGGCCTGAGCAAGGCCCTGAGCCAGCGGGGAAATCTCGAGCTCGGCACCGTGCGGGCGGTGGTGCCTCTGCCGGCCCTGGCGATGTGGTTTTCGGGACCGGAGCTCTATCGCGCGGTGCAGGCGGGCACCCCGGTCGGCGAGCTGGTGTTCCCCGGCGGTCCCGTGGTGATCGGCGCAGGCACTGTCCTCGGCATCATGCGAGCGTATCTGGCGCAGGAGAAGCACCGGCCCTGATCGATCGCCTGGCTACGCGAGGCGGGGCTCGAGCCTCGGCGCCAGCCAGTAGACCACGCCGAGCATGACGGTCGAGATCAGCACGTGCGGCAGGTTGAGCATGATGTCAGCGCTGTACGGCTTGTCGTTGAAGAAGCCATACGTGAGAAAGAAGATCGCATCCAGCGCGTAGTAGAAGCCGAATGCGGTGAGAAACAGGAGTGACAGCTTTCGCGATGTGAGGCTGGCCACCAGCGCCGCGACGGCGGTGACCCCGTGGGTGATGTCGTCGATCAGGCTGATCTGAAACAGGCCAAACATGAGCCGCTGGTCACCCTCGACCCGGATAAACTGGGGCACGTAGCCCATGGCGACGACAACGCTGAAGAGGATGGCAAAGGCGAACGTCAGCTTTCTGACCACGTGGCCCCCTGAGTGATGAGGATACCTCGGCGAGCGCTCCTCCGGACAGCGGCCCGGGCGCTCAGGCTGGCGGGCGCGGTGTTGCTCGTGATTCTGGCGCTGACGGCCGGCGCCGCGATCTGGGGCATGGTTCGCACCCCGGTCGAGCGCCCGGCCGCGCGACCTGTCGTCAACGACGTTACCCAGCTCAATCCGATCGCAGTCGACCGGGTGATCACTCCCACCAGCACTGAGGCGATCGTCGCGGCTGTACGGGCGCACCCCGGACCGATCGCGATCGGCGGCGGACGCTACAGCATGGGAGGCCAGACCGCCACCGAGGGCGCCCTGCACATCGACATGCGACGCTTCAACCGGATTCTGGATTTCTCGCCGGCCAGCAAGACCATTACGGTACAGGCCGGCACACGCTGGCGCCAGATCCAGGAGCGGATCGATTCGGCCAACCTGTCGGTCAAGGTCATGCAGACCTACGCCAACTTCACGGTGGGCGGGTCATTGTCCGTCAACGTGCACGGCCGCTACGTGGGACTCGGCCCGCTCATTCTGTCGGTGAAGTCGCTCACGGTGGTGCTGGCCGACGGGTCCGTCGTCGAAGCGAGCCCGGCCAGAAACCCGGACATCTTCTACGGTGTGGTAGGCGGCTACGGCGGGCTCGGCGTCATCACCGAAGCCACGCTCGAGCTGGCGGACAATGTCAGGGTCAGGCGCCGCCATCGCGTCATGCCGGTTGCCGAGTACAAGCGGTACTTCTTCGACCACGTCAGGAATTCCGACTCGGCGGTGTTTCACAACGCCGATCTTTACCCGGACGACTACGCCACCGTCAACGCAGTCACCTACTCAGTGACCGACGACCCGGTCACCGCGCCGGACCGGCTCATCCCGGCGAACCAATCCTATCGGCTCAATCGCCTGCTGTTCTGGATAATGTCGGAATGGCCCTTCGGCAAAGCGATCCGGCAGCACCTGGTCGACCCGATTCTCTTTGCCGGTCAGCCGGTGAGCTGGCGCAACCGCGAAGCCAGCTACGATGTCGCCGAGCTGGAGCCGGCCTCGCGCGAGAGCAGTACCTACGTGCTCGAGGAGTACTTCGTGCCGGTGGAGCGGTTCGACGAGTTCGTGCCGAAGCTGCGCGACGTGCTGCGGCGACATCGGGTGAACGTGATCAACGTCTCCATCCGGCACGCGAAGGCCGATGCCGGGGCGCTGCTCGCGTGGGCCCGCACGGAAGTGTTTGCGTTCGTCCTTTACTACAAGCAGCGCACCGACGCCGCAGCGCGCGAGCAGGTCGGCACCTGGACCCGGGACCTGATCGACGCGGCGTTGAGCGTCGGCGGCTCGTACTATCTACCCTACCAGCCGCACGCGACTAACGCCCAGTTCCTGCGGGCGTATCCTCGCGCACCGGAGTTCTTCGCGCTCAAGGCGCGGCTCGATCCCACCAACAAGTTCCGCAACAAGCTGTGGGACAGGTACTATGCGCCGGTGCGCGACCCCGCCACCGCCGAGCTCACGCCAGAGATCCGCGCCCGCCTGGACTCGTCAAAGGGCTATCGGCGGGACGAGGGCCAGACCTTTCTGACCCATCCCGAGTGGTATATCGTATACAGCTCCGACGAATACGCCGACTACCTCCGAGATCACCTCCCCACCGATTTTCCTTACGTCGCCTCGATCGGCCAATACTGGACTAACTACCGGGAGGTCGTCGCCCTCACCCGGCACCGGTACCCCTTCAACTGGGGATATCAGGTCATGCTCTGGGTGATCGGGACCAGCTACTCCGCCGAGCTCACGATCAAGGCGCTGTACGAGAATACGGTTGGTCGCTTCAGCGGATGGACCGCTGGGCACGCGTTGTCGGACGAGGATCATTATGCCTGGACCGTCGCGGCCGATTACGGCCGCTTCATTCACGTCCGCCCGTGGTATGAGTACGCGTTCTTTCCCCGGCTCCGGGACCTGTGGGGCGCGGTGCCGCTTTGGGGCGAGCATCCCGTCCGGAAGTGGGAACGCAAGTTCTTCCTGTCGGCCGAGTACGGGATCAAGGCGGTCTACGCCGGCGTGATCGAGGCCGCGACCCGCGCCGCCTACACACCGGAGGACGATCGGATGCAGCTGGTCGTGACCGGCTGGAGCGATACGATGGCCGGGCGCGAGCCCGGACTGCTCGCGCTGGCCCGGCTCGATTCGCTGCACACCCTGGTCGCGGGCCCCCGCTACGACGGATTCCGGGACCTGCTGCGCGACCTCGCGCGGGCTCGCGGCTCGCTTCGGATCACCGAAATAGCCGGCAACGACGAGATCTTCGTGAGCGGGCTGGCGCCGGCAACCTGGGCGTACGCCGGGTCGACCGGAGCGGTGGAGTACGCGCTTCCGCTCCCGACCGATCCCTCCCGCAAGCGGGTCGCGCTGCGCCTGCCGGTACGAGGTCTGCTACCGGCGCTGGGGCGCCTCGACGCCGAAGGCCGCCTCGCGGTCGACCACATCTACGACTACTGATCCCGCCGCTCGCGGTGTGGCCCTGCCGTGGCCTTCCACCCCCCGTTCCCGTACATTCTTTGTTTGTTCCCGGCCGCCGAATCTTCGTGAGCAACCTGCTCGAACAGCTTCAGGCTACGATGGGCAACGCCTACCGGCTCGAGCGCGAGCTCGGCGGCGGCGGGATGTCGCGGGTGTTTCTCGCCCAGGAAGTAGCGCTCGGGCGCAACGTCGTGATCAAGGTGCTCCTGCCCGAGCTCGCCGCCGGGGTGAGCGTCGATCGCTTCCGGCGGGAGATTCAGTTCGCCGCGCAGCTGCAGCACCCCCACATCGTGCCCCTGCTCTCGGCCGGCGAATCCAACGGTCTGCCGTTCTTCACCATGCCGTTCATCGCCGGCGAATCGCTGGCCCTCAAGCTCGCCCGCACGGGCGAGCTTCCGGTGAACGAGACCGTGAGGATCTTGCGCGACGTCGCCTCCGCGCTGGCGTACGCCCACGGCGAGGGCATCATGCATCGCGACGTGAAGCCCGGCAACGTGCTCATGTCCGGCGGCGTCGCGGTGGTGACCGACTTCGGCGTCGCCAAAGCCTTGAGTGTCTCCGCGGACGCCGGGGCCACCCATCTCACGTCGCTGGGGGTTGCCCTCGGCACGCCCGCCTATATGGCGCCGGAGCAGGCCTCCGGCGATCCCCAGGTCGACCACCGGGCCGACATCTACGCCCTCGGCGTGGTGACCTACGAGATGCTTGCTGGACGCACTCCGTTCTGGGGCCGCGCGACCACCGCGGTGCTCGCGGCGCACGTGGTCGAGGCCCCCGAGCCGATCGACCGCCTCCGGCCGGGCGTGCCTCCGATGCTGGCTGATTTGGTGATGCAGTGTCTCGCCAAGCGGCCCGCTGACCGGCCGCAGTCCGCCGCCGACATGATGCGGGTGCTCGACGCGATCAGCACGCCCACCGGAGGCACCGCGACCACCACCGTGGTGGTGGCACAGCCCGCGCCCGCCGGCCGGCGGTCCCGTCGCTCACGGGTCCTGGTCATCTCGGCTGCCACCGCTGCGGTGATCCTCGCGGGCGCATCCGTCTGGCGCTGGCAGGCATCGCGCGGCCCCGGCCAGGGCGGCCCAGCGGCGGTCCACCCGGGAGCAACCGCTCCCGCCCGGGATTCCGCGCCCACTCTCCCGCCGATCGATCCATCGGCCCGGGAGGAATCGAGGGTGCCGGAGACGCAACCGCCCCCGCCGCCGGTGGAAACGCCTCGTCCGAAGCCGGCCCGCCGCAAGGCGACCGTCGCCGCCGCTCCCCACCCGGCGCCTTCTGCATCGCGCGACACAGCCTCGAGCCCTCGCGGCGCCGCCGTCGCCCCGCTCCCGTCGGAGTCGGTTTCCCGGTTTCCCCCATCCGCCGCCGCACCGGTGCCGCGGCCGTCGCCGGCGGAGACGTTGTCGGCAGAGAGCGTGGTTTCCCGTCCGCCGCCCGCACCCCCACCCGCTCCCGTACCCGTTCCCCAACCGCCTGCCGATCCCGCGCCTGAGATCCGGAGCGTGCTCGCGGCGTACGGCAGTGCGGTGGAATCGCAGAACGTGGACAACATCCGGCGGATTTATCCCGGGATGACCGCGGCACAACAACGGGGATGGGATCAGTTCTTCCAGACGGTGCGGGACGTCAAGGCCCAGCTTTCAGTGGCCAATCTCGATATTTCCAACGGCGTCGCCGAGGCGCAGATGACCGGCAGCTACACCTACCTCAACAGCAGCACCCGCCAAACCGAGCAGCGGCCGGTCGCGTTCCACGTATCGCTGCGACGCGAGCCGGCTGGGTGGCGCATTACCCAAGTGCGGTGACTAGGTAAGAGGTGAGAGGTGAGAGGGACAACCCCCTCTTACCTCTCACCTCTTACCTCTCACCGCTTCAGAAGTTGTACTCGAGCCCCGCCGTCCAGATCACATCCGGCCGTAGCCCCCCGCGGTTGAGGGGCCAGATGGTGTTGGCGATCACGGTGAGTCCCGCGACCGCGGTGAGCTTGACCCCGATCGAGCCGTTGATGAGATCGTCCCGCCGGTCCGGAATCGTGCTCGGCGTGATGGTGCGGGTGTAGGGCGCCACGATGACGACCGGAACGGGAAGCGTGAGTGGGCTGTCGTCGACCTGGAACTCGGAGATCACGTCGACGGCCAGGGTGGCCCACGGCGCGAGCAGATGGTCGAAGCCGAGGGTCCCGAGGAAGGCGTCGGTCTCGAACTCGCCCCCCCGATGGACGAAGCCGACGTTGGCATGGGGAGAAAAGTTGCCGAATCGGGCGGAGACGATGCCGAGGCCCCGCTCCGCAAAGGCCCCGGAGCCGAGCAGATCGTCCTCGCTCCCGGTCGGGAAGCGGGTGTCGGCCAGGAGCGCGACCGATACCGGGTCACCCCGGCGCAAGTTCACCTTGACCCGGGCAACCACGTCGCCCAGTCCGGTCGATGAGCCTTCGACAAAACGGGACGCGGTGAGCACCGGATTCGTCGGCGTTCCCCCGAAGAAGTGCACCGCCGGCGGCGGACCGAACGGGTTGATCTGCGCCGTGCTCGCGCCGTTGAGCGACGTGGTGATGAGCGGGAGGACGACGCCGATGTCGATCCGGTCGGTGATTCCGTAGGTGAGCAGGAAGGAGGTGACGCTGAGGTCCACGTTGAGCGCGAGGTTCAGGTCGATGGTCTCGTTCTCGAACGCGGGAACCCCGAGCTTCGAGCAGTCGCCGCCGAAGATCGCGTCGCAGCCGGGGAAATCGACGTTGGCATGGGTGAACGTGAACTTCACGTTGTCCAGGTCCACGCCGCGGAAGGTTTTGAACTGCACCCCGCTCCGGGTGACCGTCGCCAGCACCCTGCCCCGCCCTAGGGTCTGAGCCCGCTCGGCGAAGATCGGTCCGGTCGAGGTCGAGGTTCGGACCGGGACCCCGCCCTGAAAGCTGAAGGTCGAGCCGCCGCTCGCGGCGCTTACCGGCAGGTTCGCGACATTGCTGCCGATCGAATTGGTCAGGAACGAGATGACCGTGGCGTTGCTGGCGACCGCCGCCGGTATGAAGTGCGAGCCATGGATCTGGACCGCCTGGGGATTGTTCGGGTCGGCGCTGCCTCCCAGAAACAGGGGCTCGTCGCCGGCGCCGAAGATGAAAAGCTGGGAAAGTTGATCCCGCAGATGTTGGGCGTGGAGCGGGACCCAGGGCAGCAGGACAAGTACCATCGTCACAAGAGCGCGACGCACGGAGACCCCGAAGCTGATGGTGGAGACACCTGCGGAAACAAGGCTGCCCGCTACTCTACCACAAAAGCTTCCATCGCGAAATACTCGGCCAGCCCGAGGCGGTCGAGCTCCGCGGCGGTCCCGGTATTCCGCGCCTCGACCCGCTGCCAGAACTCCCGCTCGTCCGGTCCCGGAAACGGGGCGGTGTCCTTCTGGGACTGGTGCTTGAAGATCGCCTGGATCTTGAGCCGCAGCTCCTCCTGCGCCAGCGGCACCAGCCAGGTCGCCTCCGTGACCGGCCATTCCTGCCAGGCGCCCCGATAGAGCCAGACTTCGGGCCGAGGCCGGCCGGCGGCGACGACGTCCCCCAGCGCACGATCGATCGCCTCCTTGCACATGCGGTGAGTACCGTGGGGATCGGAGAGGTCGCCGGCGACGAACACCAGATCGGGCCGGATCTCGTCGAGCAGCGCACGCACCAGCGCCACGTCGGCGGCGCCGACCGGATCCTTGCGCACCTGGCCCGTCTGGTAGAACGGAAGATTGAGAAACCGGGCAGCGTGGGGATCGAGGCCCAGGGTTTGGATGCCCGCCACCGCCTCGGATTCCCGGATCATCCTCTTAGTGTCCTGCACCTCGGGGATGTCCACGTCGCCGGGCTGCTTCCGGGCCAGGAACTGCTCCACCCGCCGGCACAGCTCGGCCGCCGCATCTTCGGCGATGCGCCGCTCGCAGGCCAGCCGGCGAAGGAAGTCGATGTGCCGGCGCACGTCGTGGTCGAACACCGCGATGTTACCGCTGGTCATGTAGGCGACCGTGATACTGTTGCCGTTCTGCGCCAGCTTGTGGAGAATCCCGCCCATCGAGATGACGTCGTCATCCGGGTGGGGCGAGAAGCAGATGATGCGCTGACCCCCGGGCAGCTTGGAGCGGCCCCGGATCTTGGCCCCCAGCGCGTTGAACACCTGCCCGTTCAGCACGCCGGCGGAGCCCGCCTTGGCCGCCAGCGAGGAGAGCCGATACTCGGCGTAGTCGCGCTGGGTCAACTTGAGAATGGCCTTGCCGGTCTGGTGGGAGAGCCAGCACACCGCTCGGACGATCAGGTGGGAGGTCCATTCGACCGGTCCCACGAGCCAGGGGGTCGCCATCCGGGTGAGCGCCGCCGCCGCGGGACGGTCGAGGTAGCAGCTGGTGTTGTCGTGCAGCTGCAGGAACGTGGCCGCGATCTCGTGGTCCACCTCCCCCTCGACCGCCCGGCGCACGATCTCAGCCTTGTGCTCGCCGGTGGCGAGGATCAGGATCTCCCGCGCCTCGAGGATGGTGGCGACGCCCATCGTGATCGCCTCGCGCGGGACGTTGTCCTCGCCGAAGAAATCGGCGGCGGCGTCCTTCCGCGTGACCAGGTCCAGCGTCACCACCCGGGTGCGGCTCTCGGCGCCCGAGCCGGGCTCGTTGAAGCCGATGTGACCGGTGCGTCCGATGCCCAGGAGCTGGAGATCGATCCCGCCCGCGGCGCGGATCGCGTCCTCGTAGCGCCGGCACTCGGCCTCGAGGTCCGCCCGGGCCACGTCGCCCCGGGGGATGTGCACGTTCTCCGGAGCGATGTCGAGCTCGGAGAACAGGTTCTCCCACATGAACCGGTGATAGGAGTGGACGCTTCGCGGATCCATCGGGTAGTACTCGTCCAGATTGAACGTGACGACCCGGGCGAAGCTGAGCCCCTCCTCGCGGCGCATCCGAATGAGCTCCCGATACACCCCGATCGGGGTCGAGCCGGTGGCAAGGCCGAGAACCGCCCGGCCGCCCGCCGCGGTCCTGGCGCGGATGAGGTCCGCGATCCGGCGCGCCACCAGCCGGCCGATCTCGTCGTAGTCGTCGACGACGATGGTCCTGATTCGCTCCAGGCTTGCAGGCTGGTTCATCGGCCGCTATTCACCGCAGAGGGCGCAGAGGACAGCAATCTATTGCGGGTGTTCTGGGTCGGCCCCGCGACTGGGCACGGCACAACAAACTGCGAACCACAGAGGCACGGAGGCACGGAGGGTGCCCCGAGCCCACGGAACTCCGAGCGCACACCCACAAAGAAATTGTTGTGGTCGCGGAAGTGAAGCTTCGGTGGACCGCGGAACCCTCTGTGCCTCTGCGGTTCGCAGTTCATAAGCAGTTTGCAGTTATAGATCGAGGTCCCAGGTCTCGCCGATCAGGTCATGGCCGAAGCTGTGATGCGGCTCCGAGCCGACCAGGCGAAACCCGGCTTGCTGGTAAATCCGCCGGGCGGCGGGCAGACTCTGCTGGGTCCACAGGGTGAGCTTGCGATAGCTCATCCGGCGCGCGGTCCGCACGCATTCGGTCACCAGCCGGTTGCCGATGCCGAGCCCGCGGGCGCTCGGCTCCACCAGAAGGAGCCTCAGCTTGGCGACGGTGTCCGACTCTTTCACCAGGAACACCGAGCCCACGATGTCGCCTTCGCGCTCGGCGATCCAGCAGCGCTCGTGCTTGGGGTCGAACCGGCGAAGGAATTGCGCGACGATGTCCGCGACCAGGGCCTCGAACTGCTCGTCCCAGCCGTACTCCTGCGCGTAGAGCACACCATGCCGGTGAACCACCCATCCCATATCCCCAGGCTGATGGGTCCGCAGCAGGTACCCCGGTGCGGGGTGCGAGGGCGCTCCCAGCAGCCGCTCGACCGTCCGCATCGCCTCGAGCAGGTGACGCTGATCCGGCTCGGCCAGACGGCTCAGCATCTCACGGACCTCGTCGTGCGACCGCGCATCCAGGGTCGCAAACGCCGCCCGACCCTTCCGGGTCAGCGCGACGAGGCTCCGCCGGCCGTCGGACTCCGACGGCTCGCGCGCGATGAGGCCCCGCCGCTCGAAGCGGCGGAGCATCCGGCTGAGATAGCCGGCGTCGAGCCCCAGGTCGGCGCTGAGCTCGCTCGCGCTCGGCCCCTTGTCCTGGGCCAGCTCGTAGAGGACCCGGGCCTCGCCCAGCGAAAAGGGACTCTGGAGCAGGCCTTCGTTGAGCACCCCGATCTGGCGGGTGTAGAAGCGATTGAAGCGGCGGACGGCGGTGGCGCGCTGATCGGTGGCGGTGGCGGCGGCGGTGGGCATCGGGACCTCGGGCGCAGGCAGGGGCGGCTGGCGTTACATGCCAATGTCAACTACTTCCATGCCTGCGTCAAGCGCCGGCGGGGCGTCGCGTGACGACCTACGCCCGCCGCCTCGGCCGGTTCTCCGGCACCATGGCCGTGATTGGCGGCATCATCGGCGCCGGGATCTTTCGGACCCCGGCGGCCGTGGCCCAGCGGGTCGGCTCTCCCGCGCTCGGGCTCGCCGCCTGGGTGCTGGGGGGCGCGATCGCATTGATCGGGGCCTTCTGCTTTGGCGAGCTGGGACAGCGGCGCCCCAAGGCTGGCGGCGGCTATGTGTACCTGCGTGAGGCCTGGGGACCGCTCCCCGCGTTCCTCTACGGGTGGGCCCTGCTGCTGGTGATCGCGACCGGCGCCATCGCCGCGGTGGCGGTGACCTTCGCGAGCTACGCGCTGGCGCTGGCCGGTCTGCCGGACCGACTCACGGTACCCGTTGCGGTCGGTGCTATCGGATTCCTGTCCGCGGTCAACTATCGGGGCGTCAAGCCGGCGGCTATCACCCAGAACATCTTCACCCTGCTCAAGCTCGCCGCCCTCGCGGCGCTCATCGTCGCCGGCCTCGCCCTCGCGGGTCCTCCGGCCCACCCTGCTGCGCCGGTGCCGCCCGCCCACGGCTGGGCGCAGGCTGTCTCGAGTGTGGGCACGGCGCTGGTCCCGATTCTCTTCACCTACGGCGGCTGGCAGCAGACCAACTTCATCGCCGAAGAGATTATCGATCCCGAGAAGAATCTGCCCCGCGCCCTCGTGCTTGGGGTAGCGGCGGTAATCACGGTCTATCTGCTCGCGAACCTCGCGTACCTGCGGGTGCTCGGCCAGGCCGGCCTCGCCGCGAGCACGGCGCCTGCCGCCGACGCAATGCGGGCGCTGCTCGGGCCGGCCGGCGGGAAGCTGATCGCCGCCGGGATCGCGGTCTCGACCTTCGGTTTCCTGAACCTGGTGATCCTGGTGACGCCGCGAGTGCTGCAGGCCATGGCCGCCGACGGCGTCTTCTTTCCCCGGCTCGCGGTGTTGCATCCGGTCTATCGCACGCCGACCGGCGCGATTCTCCTGCAAGGGGTCTGGGCGATCGTCCTCACCCTAACCGGCACGTTTACCCAACTGGTGGACTACGTCGCCTTCGGCGATTGGATCTTCTTCGGGCTGACCGTCGCCGGCCTGTTCAGGTATCGCGCGTGCGCCGTGTCCGATTCTCCCGGAGCGTTCCGGGTGCCGGGCTATCCCTGGACCCCGGCCCTGTTCGTCGTCGCGGCCGCGTACGTGGTCGCGAGCTCGATACTGGCGAACCCGAGGAACGCTCTCGTCGGCATCGCACTGCTGGGCCTGGGGATCCCGGTGTACGCCTATTGGCGCGGCCGGTCGGCAGCGCCGGCTGTGCGGTAGCGGTGTGACTGGCCTCACATCCTCGGGGGTCGGATCCGGCTACCCTATACTCAGGTATCAGTCGAAGAGGATGGTCCTTGCCGGGCGGAGCCATCGGGCCTGCAAGGCAGAGGCGTGACGAAGCTCTCGGAGCGGGAGCGTTCGGTGCGCCTTTTGTCGTTGCGGGCGCCCGCAAGGATCCAGCAGCCGAGGAGGCCAGGTATGACCGAGCCAGCTCCCATTCGCGTGCTCATCGCCGACGATCACCCGCTCTTTCGCGACGGCCTCTCGGCCCTGCTGCAACAACAGCCCTCGATTGCCGTGGTGGGGGCCGCGGCGGACGGCGCCGAGGCGGTCGAGCTGTTCCAGTCCCTTCAACCCGATGTCGCGCTGGTCGATCTCCGGATGCCGCCGGACGACGGGATCGCCGTGGTCAAAGCTCTCCGGGCCGCGTCCCCGGGTGCCCGAGTGATCGTGCTCTCCGCGTTCGACGCCGATGACGACGTGCTGCGCGCGATTCAGGCCGGCGCCGCCGGCTACCTGCTCAAGATGGCCTTGCCCACCGAGCTGGCCGACGCCATCGGCGCGGTGCACCGGGGGCAGACGGCGCTCCCGCCGAGGGTCGCCTCCAAGCTGGCGAACCACGTCGGGCGGCCGCGGCTCACCGGTCGTCAGGGCGAGGTGCTGCAGCTGATCGCGCGGGGGATGACCAACCAGGAGATCGGCGATCAGCTGCACATCGTGGAGGGAACGGTCAAAGCCCACGTCAAGAGCATCCTCGAGAAGCTCGGCGCGCGGGATCGGACTCAGGCGCTGTGCATCGCGCTGGAACGGGGGCTCGTAAAAGCCGGCTGAACCTCTCAGTTGTGGTTCAGCAGCAGCTCGAGCTTGTGGCGGAGATCGCCCAGCGCCTTCGACTTGAATGCGCCTTTGGTCTCCTCCAGCACCCGAACCGTCTCCCGGATCGCTTCCTGCAGCTGAGTCCCCCGGGGGCAGTTGAGGATCTGGCAGGGATGCTCGGTCTGAGCCGAGCTGGAGAGGGCGCGCCCCAGTTGCTGAAGATCGTTGAGTGACCCCATGACGTTGCGCAGCGTGAGCGCGAGAAACGCATCCACCTCCCGGCCGGTCCGGCCTGCGCTGTCCGCCTGCAACGACGAGATGCGCTCGAAATCGACGTTCCACTGCTGCAGCCGCTCCTCGGTCCGGCGCATGACCTGATAGCTCCGAAACCGGGCCACGGCCGCGGCCACCCGGTCGAGCAGCTCGGGTAGTGCCACCGGCTTGAGGAGGTAGGCGCAGACCGGCAGCTCGATGGCCGCGATCGCGGAGCTGGTCGACGGGAACCCCGTGATGATGATGACCGGCAATCCTCCCGCGATCTCGCCCACCTCCCGGATGAGCGAGAGATTCTCGTTGCCGGGCATCTCGAGGTCGCTGATCAGCAGATCGTAGGAGGCGCTCTTCACCTTGGCCAGCGCGTTGGGCCCGTCCGGGACGGTCTCGCACTCGTAGCCCTCGCGTCGCAGCAGGTCCGCGGTCGCGTGCAGGAAGGTCTCCTCGTCATCGGCGATGAGGATGCGGCCGCGCGAGCTCATCGGGTATCCTCCCCGCGGGGCAATGGGATCTGGATCCGGAACTCGGTCCCGCCGCCGGCCCGATCCCGCAGCTCGATCCGGCCGCCGAGCGCGTCCACCGAGCGGCGCACCAGGGCGAGACCCAGCCCCATCCCGCTGGTGCGCCCGCCGCTCTTGGTACTGAAGAAAGGCGCGAAGATCTGCTCCCGCAGATGGGCGGGCACGCCCGGCCCCTGATCACATACCGACAGCAAGAACACGGAATCCTCCATGGTTGCGACCACCCGGACTACGCCGCCGGGCGGCGACGCCTCGATCGCGTTCTGAACCAGGTTGTAGGCGGCCTGGCGCAGCAGCGCGCCCGGGACCGGCAGCTTGGCCGGCACGCCGCCGGCGTCCACTTCGACGTTCACCTTGGCGCCCCGATTCACCTGCCGCAGCAGGTTCACGGCGTCGGACAGGATGATCTGGACCGACGAGTCCCGGGCGCCGTCGGGCTCGGGGCGATAGGTCTCGTAGAGCTGCCGGGTGACGGCCGAAATCCGGGCAATCTCCCGCTCGATCGCACCGACGTACGAGTGGTACGGGTGCGACTCCGGCACGGCGTCCTTGATGAGCAGGAACGAGTTCTGAATCCCCGCGAGGGGGTTGTTCACCTCGTGCGCCACTCGCGCCGCCAAGCGGCCCATCGTGCTCAGTGTCTCCATCTCGCGCATGGCATTCTCGGCCCGCCACCGGTCGGTCACGTCGCGGCCTTCCGCGAGCAGCTGGCCCACCCGTCCCTCACCGTCGAGGATCGGCTTGATCGAGAAGTCCACCAGCGCCGGACCGGCTGTGCCCACCCATTCCAGCTCGTAGCGTACCGTCCGCCCTTCCACCGCCTCGGCGCACGCCCGCCGCACTCGCTCCCGCTGCTCCTGGTTGAGCCCCTGCCACCAGGGCATCTCCCAGAGGTACCGCCCCCGGACCTCGGTGGTGGTCGCGCCGGCGAATTCCAGCACGGCGCGGTTGACCTCGAGACACCTGCCATCCAAGTCCAGCAGGCACTGGAACTGGAAGGCGCTGTCGAACATGGCCCGGAAGCGCCGCTCGTTGGCGGCCAGCGTCTCGTCGGCTCGCTTACGCTCGGTCACATCCGCGGCAATGCCTAACACGATGAGCGGCCGCCCTCGAATGTCGCGCTCGGCCACCCGGCCGCGCTCCACGATCGTGTGCCAGTCGCCGTCCCTGGCCTTGGCCCGGTATTCCACCTCGAAGGTGGATGACTCGCCCGCCAGGTGGCGCTCGAGCGCCTGCTGCATTCGGCGCTCGTCGTCCGGATGGACCAGCGCCCGCCACTGCTTCAGGCTATTGGCCCAGGGCAGGTCGCCGGCATCGTAGCCCAGCCGGCGCCAGAGCGCGTCGCTCACGGTACCGGTTCCGCTGCGCACGTCCCACTCCCACACCCCGTCGGTGGCCGTCTCGAGCGCCAGGCTCATCCGGGCGCGCTCCTGAAGCCGGGCCTGCAGCAGGAAGCGCCGCACCAGCCAGAAGGTGAGCACCAGAAGACCGCTGAGCAGGATGCCGAGCGCCGCCACGACGTCGGGCAGCTCGGGATGCACTACGGCGAGTCGTTCCTCCGTGGGCCAGGCCTCGATGTCGAGGTGCAGCGAGCCGAGATCGACCGAGACGACCTGGGCGACTGACGATCCTGCCACATTGGCCTTTGCGGGGCGGAACAGCCGCTCGCCCCGGGCGGAGATCACCATATAATAGCCCGGCGCCGCGCCGTGGAGCGCATTCCCCAGAAACCGCTGCGCGTTGAGCAGCGCGACCAGATAGCCGGTGCATTCACCGCCCCCGCAGATCGGCACGGCCAGGGTGAAGAGGCGCTGGCGGTCCGTCGTCGGCGCCACGCCCACCAGCACGCTGTCGCGGGTGAGACTGCCGCTCGGCGTCTCACGCGCGCGGAGCGCCGCCCGGAGGGCGCGGGAGAGCGCGGCGTCGGAAGCGGACGTCTTCCCGGGGATATGCACGTTCAGCGAGCGGTCGGTCCGGAGCGCGGCCATGAGGCCCGGCACTTCCGCCTGCAGGCGCCGCATCGTGGCCGTCCAGGTTTCGCCGGTGTCGGGTGCGGTCGGCGGGGTGGCCGGCAGCACCCGCAGGGTGGTAACCAGGGCGTCGGTGGCTCGCTCCAGGTCGTGCCGGGCGACAAAGGCCTGGGCCCGGGTCTCCGCGATCAGCTGCCGCCGGTGCTGCGATACCAGCGCGCGCCAGACAAACAGCGTGATGGTGAGCGAGGCCAGCCCCGCGGCCCACGGCGCCCAGTGCGGCAGGGGTTCGCCGGCCGGGGCCGATGCCCCGTCCTCCCATGCCACGGCGACCAATGCCCCGGCGATCAGGCCGAAATTCACCGAGGCGTGAATCGGCATGCCGGCCAGGACATCGAACCGAAACTCGTCCAGCACGCCGCCGGCGTAGCACACGAACGTGATCAGCGCGAACGCGCCCACCACAGTGGCGGTGAGGGCGGAACCGGCGCGGCGGACCCGGGGCGACTGGGCCAGGCCGAGAGTCAGCGATACGGCGGTGAGGATGAAGCAGCCGGCGGTCGAGGCCGCCATGCGGCCGGGAAGGCGCTCGGGGACCACCTCGCTGACCACGCCGCCCACGAACAGCAGGCGGTCGATGCCCAGGTCCACGCCGGCCGCATATTCCACCAGCGCCAGAGCGCCGAGCAGGAAGGCGACCCCGGCGCCCGACAGCACCCAGCGCGGCGAGCCGTGCGCGAGGCCCCACATGCCCGCTCCCGCGGCGGCCAGCGCCAACGCGGAGGCGGGATACAGGGGAGGATAGCTGGGGAGGACCTGCACCAGGGCGGGACTGCGGATCGCCCATCCAACGACCGCGGCGAGCGCCGTCGAAATGACGATGACGGCGGCCGCGTCGCACAGCAGAACCGTCGCCTGCGAGCTGGCCCGCTGCGAACGGTACATAGTTGCCATTGGCACCAGCCGCTCCTCACCCTGGCTGGTCGGACAATAACGGGCGAGGCGGCCGTGAAGAAGCGAAGCCGCGCTAGCCCGCCCGCTCCGCCGGCTCCGCGCTCACATCGGCCAAGGCGTGGAAGTCGATCCCGTGCTCCGCCAGCGCCGCCAGCCGCTGGTTGGCCGCTTCCTCTTCCTCCAGCGACTGCTGCACGGCGTCGGCGATGTCGGGCCGGCCGAGCAGCAGGGCGTAGCGGCGCACGCACTCGTAGGCGGCGATCTCGTAATGCTCGACCCGCTGTCCGGCGGCGAGCAGGGCGGCGTCCGTCACGCTGCCCGGACTGTACGGCTCGAGGACCTCGTACGCCTCGCTCAGCACGCCTTCCATCCCGCGGCATCGCCGGCCGCGGGGATCGACCGCCAGACGGCGAAAGATCTTGTCCAGCCGCTGCGCGTGATTCACGGTCTCTACCACATGGCGTTCGAGGGCATCTTTGAGGGCGGGCGCAGAGGCCGCGCGCGCCATCGGGGGTAGTGCTTTCACCAGGAGGTGCTCCGCGTGGTACAGGTCGCGGAGCCTCTCGATCATGAGACCCTTCAGGTTGTCACGCGACATCGCGACTCCCCCATGCTTGCAACGATCAGCGTATGACTCGCCGGCCCGAGAGAATCCCGCCGACGAGCGTGATGGCGAATACGACGACGAAGACGTAGAACAGGATCTTGGCAATGCCGGCCGAGGCGGCGGCAATGCCGCCGAATCCGAAGAACGCGGCGACCAGCGCCAGAATGAGAAATGCGAGAGCCCACTGCAGCATGTGTCCTCCTGCGCTGCTGTAACGCACGAAGGCGCGAAGCGCCCGACCTCGAGCCTCTTTCGCGCCTCCATCTGGCGGGGCCTTGGTGCCCCGCCCGACAAGGTCGGCCCATCATCCGCCGATGAGCCCGTCTACGGCCACGGTCACGCTAGCGGCCGCGACCGGGCGCCGCAAGAACCCTGGGGGCGGACGGGGCCGTTGGTCCTAGGTTATAGCCGCCGCGTGGCGGGCCGGCCCCCAAACCGCTAGACTACCCGCCGACCGGGGGCGGTGGCAGAGCGGTTGAATGCACCACGCTTGAAACGTGGCGAGCCCTCTGGGCTCCGTGGGTTCGAATCCCACCCGCCCCGTCACCGCGGCGATTCCTGCCTCGCGGTCAAGTCCCTGCCTCAAGCGGCCGATACTCGGGGTGACCCGCTCCGTCGAGCCGCGCATGCCCCAGGCCCGCTACAATCCGGAATTCCCCTTTACCGCCGCCACGCGGGCGGCCGATCGCGAGCAGTTGCTCGCGACCATCGTCAGCACCGTCTGGGACTCGGCGCTCGGGCTGGCCGTGCTCCTCCGCAGGGGAGCCGAGGATCTGGACGGGCATCCCTCCGGACCCACGATGACGGCCAGCCTGCAGATCGTGGGCGGCTGGAGCGGCATCGTGGCGGCGACCTGCCCGACGGCGCTCGCGGGCGAATGCGCCGGACGCATGCTGGGCGTGGATCCGGAGGCGCTGTCGCCGCAGGACGTAGCCGACGCCTGGGGCGAGCTGGTGAACATGATCGCGGGAAACCTCAAGGCGCTGGTGCCGCCCCCGAGCCAGGTCTCGCTCCCGAGCGTGGTTGAAGGCAGCACCTACACCTACCGGATCCCGCGGGCCCAGGCCCTCAACGAGCTTACCTTCGCCTGCCTGGGGAAGCGCATTCGGGTCTCGGTGCTCGAGCAAGTGACCCCCGCAGCCCGCGAGTCTTTCTACCCCACTCTACCCGGATAGCTTAGGAAAGGCGCCGGAAGGAACGGGCGCTCCGGATTCCCCAGTCGGCGCCGGTTCCTTGCCCTTTGCCCGGAGGGCGCCCATGTTAGCGGCTGACACTGGCACGCCACGATTGGGACCGGGCCCGCCCTCCTTGTTTCGACCTTCCCTAGTGCATCAGCCCACCGTGCCAAGCGTCCGGAGCTGCCATGGCGCGTAAGCGCGGAGCCAAAGCGACGTCTCCGGCCAAACGCCCCGCCTTGTCGGCCCGGCGGAGGGCAAAGTCTGGCGCCCCCGACCAGGTCATCGAACCGCCGCCGGGCAATACCGCGGACTCGGCTGGAACCCGGTTCCCCGTGGTAGGCGTCGGGGCGTCGGCGGGAGGCTTGCATGCGCTGCAGCGTTTCTTCGATGCGATCCCGGCGGCGCCCGGGATCGCATTTGTGGTGGTCCAACATCTCGACCCGACCCACAAGAGCGAGACCGCGGAGCTGCTGAGAAGGCACAGCCGTCTCCCGGTGGTCCAGCTCACCGACAACGAGCGGGTGGAAGTGGATCGGGTCTACGTGATTCCGCCCAACTCCGAGTTGGCAATTGTGCGCGGCGTGCT
>Ga0137403_10000619_pt1 | contig 45965 bp, 41 predicted proteins | sample CZOMad2_1_16fung_FD_122057 | JGI IMG/M metagenome (GOLD analysis project Ga0137403, IMG submission 122057) | Vadose zone soil fungal communities from Angelo Coast Range Reserve, California, USA - CZOMad2_1_16fungal (Hybrid Assembly) | ecosystem: Environmental > Terrestrial > Soil > Vadose zone... | reverse complement strand
AGTGGGGATTTGTCAAACAGAGCCCTGCGTCACGGTGGTGGCGATGGAGAGCGTGCTGTTCTGAAGAGTCGTGACGTGGTGGGTTGCAAAAGCCCCCAGCATCCCCCTAGGAGCTTTTGGCGAGATCGTGCTGACGAGCTGCTTTGATGGGCGGAGCGCTCCGTACGGGCGCAGCGGTCCGAGAAGATCGAAGGCAGTTCAGCCAAGGCTTGTCTCTTCCACTGCGCCACCTGATTGGGATGCACGCCATGGTGAGCAGCGATTTCGTTGATGGTCCGCTGCCCTTTAATCGCCTCTAGGGCAATCCTCGCTTTCAATTCGGCACTATAGATCTTTCGCTGCGTTGGCATCAGCACACCTCATGTGATAGCAGCGATTGTACACCTTCAACCCTGGCTCAAACGGGGTACATTATAGGGCGTTGATTGTGGGGCAAATCGGAACGTTTGGCGGGTATCGTAGAGGCTGGGAAATGGGCAAGGACAGACCTCATCGTATCAGCTTCGTGCCGGGGCTAAGGACGCCAGGCTACAAGGATGTCCCTGCTAAAGCTAATTCGGCGTCGAGCTGGTCCAGGAGCTTCTTCAGCAACACCGCTTCGCGCTTGAGGTTCTGTCGGAACTGCCACGAGTCCGTGTCCGCAATCTCCATCCGGAGATCAGACACATAACTACTGAGTGCCCCTCTGAGGGTCGTCGCTTCCTCTTGGGTCAAAGTGATCTGCGTCATAGATTGGCTTCCTGTTCATCGCTCACATCAACAAGTGAGAAACTGTTGCCGCCTTCGTGCAGCCAAACACACCCATAATATAGCGTAGTCCCGCGTCCGCTGCCACACCATTGCTTGCCGTACCACTCCCCCTCGATCACCCGCGCAAGTGGTGCCTCCCAAGCCTGCCCCAAGCCGGAAAAGCTCTGCAATCTCAAGGGACGAGGACCACACCAGGCGATCGTCATGGCTCCAGGGACGTGACAGCCGACCGGTGTGTGTAACCTCAGGGCGTCGGGCGAGGCCGATGCCGAGGTTAGAGCGCTAGTCGGTAGTCTTCGCCCAAGGATAGGCCGGTTGCAGCGTTCGACCGATCTGGGTTCGTTTAGCCTCTGCCCAGACTACAACTGCTGGAAGGGCGAGTATTGGTTTCGCCAGATCGTAGCTGGTTTCGAGGATCATATTGCTTAGGGCTCCCGCGCCTGCGCTCATGGCCGAACTGCCCTTCCCGTGCGGTCGCAGGATGGCGGTTATCCAAGGGTGTTCCACAGCTACGGTCAGCAGATTCGCAGCATGAAGGAAGCATGGAAAAGCGCTTGTCAAGCCGCTGGTGCCCAAGGGAAGCTATTTCATGACTTACGTAGGATCGCAGTGAGAAACCTGTTCCGAGCGGGCGTTCCCGATAAGGTAGCATGGATATTACGGGGCATCGCACCAGGGCAGTCTTTGATCGTTAGTCGATCACCTCGGAGGCAGACATCAGAGTCGCCTTGCAGGGCGTACAGGACTACCTCACTGTGTGGGTTGGTGGTCAAAATCAGCCGACAAGTGACCCGTTACTGTATGATTTTTCTGGGATATGGCGTGCAAAAAAGGGCTCGAAATCCCGCCGGGGTCAGTCGTCCGTGTCGGTTCGAGGCCGACCTCCGGCACCATCCTCCCAGCGAGTGACACTCCGTTCATTCCCTGCCCACAAGTGCTGCCTACGCGGTGGCATCGGCGTTAGGTGCTTTCTTGTTGGAAGGCAGGTCCTTACAGGCACACAGGTGTGATGCTAGGGAGTATGAAACGGGCAGGTCTAGCCTTCCAAGGCAGAATTGATGGGGATAGACTTGAGGGTCTCGCTTAAAAATCTTCTCCGGAAGTGCCTGGTGCACATGGTGTCTTTGGGCGATATCTGCAAGCTGCCATAGGGTAACACTGGCTTAAAGTGTGGGATTGCAAGTCATACATTAACTTTGGCATCGCGCAATATTCATGCCATGATGTTCCGCACCGAATGCATACGATACACCTTCCCACAACCGGCTCGCTAGTCACGCTGCGTGGGGCCTAGCTGTCGTACCTCCATCTCCGCATCGAAGAACTTCTGAAACGTGATGTCTCCGCTAACTGGTTAGCATTACGCAGGTGTGTGTGGGCATGTATAGCGCCTGAGCCCGCTTACCTCTCATAATCTTTTCTGGAAAACCTTTCGCCGTCAGAGACGCATGGAAATCTCCAGGCGTCGATAGCTTTGTGGACGGCATGGCCCAGGTTCACGACCCATGGGGGGAATCTTGAGCGGTCCAGGCGACGTATCACGAGGGGAGATCACTTTAGGGAAGTATAGGGGGCGCATCCTGCCTTCAGCAGCAGTCACAAAAGCCAAGGATCGCATAGGGAGGGGGGAAGGCAGACGTGTCAGGATGGGTGCTTTACCACTGAGTGAGGAGAATATCAATCACGACACAGGCGCTAACCCTGGTCAGGTCGTACGTGCACCCGACGACATCGTCGTACGTTGGGAAGATATGGTTGAGCCGCGTCTCGTACTCCACGAGGTCATGTACCCCTAGATGCTCCTCCAACGCCCATTCCATATTGGCCCAGAAACGGGTGAGGGCGAAGCCGCCGGCCTTCCCATCAGTGAGGACTCCTTCGACCGAGGCACGCATGGCATGTTGGTCAAAACCTCCCCCCGTACATGCACCTCCTCCCACGCACAGACCTTCGGACTTCATTGCGGTATTCGCTCATATGCGTTCCTTTGTCGATAGTTGTGATTTCTGGCAAGCGCTCGCTGTTGCTGAACAGGCCCGTAAGGCATGTCAAAATCGCCTCACAGTCCGGGTGGGCTTTGCCCAAAAATTCAAAATTGGGAGCGGAATTGATAGGATTAGAACATTAAACCTACAATTAATTAGATTCAAAGCTGACTTCTTGGGCAAAGCTGTCCGGGTGTAGTGGTCTAAAGACAGCCTGGTCAAGGAAATGCTCGTCAAGAGACCCATATCACTCCTGAACAGGATATCCGCGGACGCCCCTTGAAATTCAGACGACAGATCGTTGTTTTTCTACCCTAATCAACGGTGACAGGTTGACTGACAGCAGAACGATATCACGCGCTTGAGGCAGAGAGGGGCCGGGGGTGAACTCTGATAAGCGAGCTGATAACACTGCCCAAGCGGAGGTGTCCGCAAGATCCCCGGCTGATGATGGGAGGTTGAGTCTCCCGGTGATGTCAGTATACTGAAGTGGAGCATTATCGTAGAAGAAACCGATCGACGGGCGGCACGTGCTAAAGGATAGGTGAACGCTATGAAGACACCGCGCAAGCGTCTTGGCATCCTGGTAGGAGGTGGACCGGCCCCAGGTATTAACAGCGCCATCAGTGCCACGGTGATCGAGGCGGTGAATGAAGAGATCGAGGTCATCGGCATCTACGATGGTTACGAACATCTGCTACAGGGGCGCACTGACAAGGTCCGCCCGTTGACGATCGAAGGGGTGTCGCGTATTCATTTCCAGGGAGGCTCGATCCTCCGCACCTCACGTGCGAATCCCACACGCCACCCTGACGATATGCAGCGCACACTCCAAGCCCTACAGGCATTGGACATCAGTGCGCTGGTAACTATCGGCGGGGATGATACGGCGTTCGCTGCCTCGGAGGTGGCCAATGCCTCCAACGGGGCAGTACGCGTCGCCCACATCCCGAAAACCATCGATAACGATCTGCCGCTTCCCGGTGGGGTATCGACCTTCGGGTTCGAGACCGCCCGGCACGTTGGCACCCAGCTAGTCCGTAACCTGATGGAAGATGCGCGGACTACCAACCGCTGGAACTTCGTGGTCGTCATGGGACGTAAGGCAGGGCATCTGGCACTCGGCATCGGGAAGGCGGCTGGCGCCACGCTGACGATCATTCCTGAGGAGTTCCCCCAAGAACGCATCCGTCTGAACGAGGTCAGCCGCATGTTGGAGGCGGCGATCTTGAAACGGCGCGTGATGGGCAGCGAGCATGGGGTAGCGGTCATCGCTGAAGGCATCAGCGAGAAGCTCGATCCTGAGGAACTTGCCAGCATGCCAGGGGTCGAGATGGTCTATGACCCCTATGGACATATACGATTGGGGGAGATTCCCCTGACGACCATCCTGAAGCGACAGGTGCAGGACCATTTCGCCGCACGTCACGACAAGCTTTCCATCGTGGATGTCACCCTTGGGTACGAGTTACGGTGTGCCCAGGCTATCCCCTATGATGTCGACTACACGCGTACGCTGGGATATGGGGCGGTGCGGTTCCTGCTTTCTGAGCCGGCGGACGGGCGGACGCGTCATGCAGGCTTCATCTGCGTCGAAGGTGGGCATCTGAAGGTCCTGCCCTTCAATGATTTGCGTGATCCAACCACCGGACGTATCCGCATCAGAACCGTGGATGTCCGCTCGGAGCATTACCACGTGGCCCGCAAGTATATGATTCGCCTGGAGCAAAGCGATCTCGATAACACCGAAATGTGCGCCAAACTGGCGGCCGCAGCTCGCATGACGCCCGAGATGTTCCTAAGCGCATACGGCCCTGCCGTCACCGCACCAGAGGGATGGTCTCCATGAACGTGGCGGTCTGCAGCTACAGCTGTTCCTTCCTGATATTCCAGGCAATGAGGCTTCCTGGCAAAGCTGCCGCCCTGATCGGACAGAGCGATGATGAGGCCTCCGGGGCCTTCATGACGATGGCTGCGAATTCTTGCGGAGTGAGCCATGCGGAATTCTTCGCAGGTACATTGTTGCCTTGACGCCTACAACCTTGCCAGGTAACGCTTTGCCGGGACAGCGATTTAACGAGCCCGGTGTGGTCGAGGCCGCTCCTGGGCACTATGAGACCCGTATGGTGGCTGGCATCTGGGTCTTTACGCCGAACGAGATCCGTGTCCCCCGTGGGTTCCAAACTCACATGTGTCGCCACCGGCCGCGCTGTGATCCATGGTTTGTCACTCCACGACGCCAATGTGAACCTGATGCTGCTCCCAGGACGCGTGGCACGAGCCAGAGCCCAATTCGACCGACCGCGAGAGCATCTGTTCATCTGTCACGAATACTGTGGCATCGCGCACCACACGATAGTGCCGCGGAGGAGTCCAGGTTGGAGAGTCGGCTCACCGCTGCGTACTTGATTGTCGCGCAATATGGCACTGTTCATCGGCGTCGTCTTGGGTCTCTTCCAAGGAAGCAGTATATAAATCGAGTTGAAGGACGATTTGAGCATAGGCGTATGAACCCGCTAGGTCTGCGCGAGGAGAACATCACAATGGAAATTCGTCGTATCCTCGCCCCTACCGATTTCTCAGAGCTTTCAAAGCAGGGCCTGAAAAGCGCCCTGGAGTTGGCGGAAGCATTCGGCGCTAAGCTCTTGTTGCTGTATGTTGTCGAACCACCGCCGTATCCCGTGGAAGGTATCGTACCGTCACATTTGGGGGCAACGCTGCTGAATGATCTCGAGCGACAGGCTACTAACGATCTCGCCCAGATGCTATCCGAGACGCAGGCGAGCAAAATGGATGTCGCGCGCCGTGTGGTAGTCGGCATCCCCTACCGCAAGATCGTCGACGTTGCCGAGGAGGAGAAGATCGATTTAATCGTCATGACGACACACGGGCGGACAGGCCTCAGCCACTTGGTGATGGGTAGCGTCGCCGAAAAAATCGTCCGCACAGCGCCATGCCCCGTGTTGACGATACGGCCGACCTCCCTAACAGCCTAGTCTGTGGATTCGGCCCGTGACAAATCAATTGAGGTTCTGGAAATAATTCTGTTGGATCACTTCTCAGACGGCGGAGACGGCAGCACTGACGGTCGCGCCGCTGAGGACGGTCCATAGGCAGGCGCCCTGCTCGAACAACTTCTGTTGCATCTCAAACCTCGCCTGCCGGGTCAACGCTTCACTTCTGTGCGGGGGAACGTCACCGCTGAGGACCTCCAGACAGATTCTTCTTGAAGGCAAGCCTCAGCGCGTCTACTACCTAATGACCGCAAGTTCCATGCGAGGCTGATGATAGGGTGAAATCATGGCCCCTACCGCTTGACTATGGCGACATGGGCTAGGGTGTCGTCCTCGCGGGATGTGCGGCGGCGTTTGAGACGATCCGCCATCCATTCGGCCAGTTGGGGGGGCATGCTCTCATCCTGCAGGAAGCGTGGGCGTGGACGTGCCTGCGAGGCTTGTGGAGATGTTTTAGGAGCGGCGACCGCCGCGCGTTTGGCCAAGAAGTGGATGCGAGGCAAGAGCAGATGTTGGATAATCTCCGACCACATGTACTGCTTCGCTGTCGCGCTTCCAGCTCGTCGCAGGCCGAGTTCACGTAGAGGGTCGGCATGCAACTCGCTGAACAGGGCGGTGAATTCCCGCGGGTCATTCGTCTCTAAGACGAGGGCATTGTAGCCCGGAACCGCATAATCTTCTCCAGAACAGCCCGTGCAGGCCACACCCCCCACAGCCATGGTTTCCAGCCCTACGAGTCCGAAGGGCTCGTGCCCGCTATTGGCTAGCACGGCACTGGCGGCATGGAAGAGCACCCGTCGAGGGGGTAAGGTGATGGCTGAACGCAGGTTCACCACATCGATCTCTTCCAGATTCTCCACAGCTTTCAGCAGACCATGGATTCCTGGTTCGAGGAATACCCGTTCGGCCACTCGCAGTCCGGCCCTAGCGGCCGCGCCAAGGACTTCGCCGCCGTGCGCTTCAACGCCTCCGCGGGCAATGAGTAGCGGCCGCCATCCTTGCTGCTTGAGCGCTCCCACGATGTCAACGGCGAGTATCCACCGCTTATCGGGGTCCCACCGTGCCACTTTACAGAGCACCGTCCGATGCCGCAGTCGGGCGCGAAATGCCGCGACAGCCTGGCGTTCCGGCCGGATCAGCGCCTCTGTCGGGAGGCCGTTAGGGATGACCAACGGATTCACTCCCCACCTCTGCATCAGCTGCTTCATGTAGCGGCTCACGGTCGTGATGATCGCCGCTTCGGCCAGTCGGCGCCAATCGATGCGGTGAAAGGAGAAGGTATTATTCGCATTCCACAGGATCGTGACCTGATCTCGCACCTGCGCCTCGCGTAACAGCCAGTCCAGGTGGAGGACCGCATCGACGGTGTGCCACTCCTCTGCCAGGATGACGGCATGTCCCCCGTTCTGGACGTAGGGTAGCAACATCTCCCGGAGGAGAAATGGCGGCAACGATGCCACATAGTCGGCGCGCTTCCCTTCCTCCGCCTCATAGACCCCTGATGGATGATATTGGCTAATCCACTGGCACCAACGGTGCAGGTGCAGGCTTCCCTGGCTCTCATGACCCGGCCGCGCGGGGTCGCCAACAAACCACAGATGGGTCTCATAGGCCGCATCAGCCAGGGCTCGCACCAATCCTGTGACGCGACTGGCGATCCCGCCGGCCCTGGCGTATTCGTCAGGACCTTCGAAGGAGAGAATATGGAATTGCATGGCAAAATCCTCCGGCGTAGTCTCGTGGGGAAATCGCTATCGCCCTAGCCCTATATGAGTGGCATTCGTGTCCAATCAAGAAGGCGGGGGACGGCAGTCGGATGCATGTCCCATCACTATCGGTAAAACGTCTAAGATTGGAAAAGATTCTACGGCCGGGGGATTTGCATGAACACGAGCACTAGCAGAGAGCGCAAAGGCGAGTATCGATGCGACGGCCGGTCACTTCTTGCGTCAGCAATTTCTGTACCAGCGCAGCGCGCATGTGTCAGATGGCATGCTCACAGCCTTATATAATGAGCTTGTCGCTGTCAGCTGCGGCAAAGCGCCTCTGGAACGAACACATCAGCTCATCCCATGATGTTATAGTGAGCATATACACCATGTAGCATGAGCGCATCTAAAAAGAAAGCTCAAAGATTTCCGTGCCTGAGTGTTAAAGGGTTTGATTGATAATCCATGCGTCCCCAAGCCCATTGCCCGCCGGCGGGTGGCTTCAGAGCCGAAGGCGGTCATCACAATGCCCCACGACCGATGCAAACCCAGGGCCCGATCGATACCTGTTCCCCCCTGGTAGGGCTAAGACGGGTATGCTAGGATGAAAATCCATAATCGTTGCTTGCCATGTGTCGTTTATGTGCTCCGCGACAGCAACGGAGACGAAGCCTGCCAATGGATACCCTATCCAAGCATGACCTGAGCATTGCCAAAGGAACCTGCTATCTTCTCTTGGCCTATGATGTCGCGCGCGCCATTGATCTCGATCAGGTGGAGCGTCATGTGGTGGCGATGAAACAGCGGGAAGTGTTGAAGCATGGCCGACGTGCCCCGAAATATTTTGAGTATCAGCCACCTCCTTTGCGCATCACTCAGGACGTCGCCCCCATGGCAATTGGCGACTACCGCAGTGGTGCAAGCGTTGACCTGATGTTGTACGACTTCGGCGCCGTATCCGTTGTTTACACCATTCCGCTCATGGGACCTTTGTCCGAACTGCTGACGCTGAGCAACGATCTGTACGAGGCGACCTCTCTCCTTGCTGACTCGCGCAAGCATGTCGAACAGCTTTTGGCACTGATCGGCAGCGCAGTCTCAAAGCCAAGTATCGCAAATTTCGTGGAAGACTATGCCATTTATCACATCGAGGCGTTCACGGGGCTGCATGACATCGAAGACCTCTGCACGCGCTACGCCCAGGATATCGCCCAAATCCTCCGCGCTGAAACTCAACCCTTGTCACCGCAAGAGGTAATGGACGCCTTGGCGCAGCGCAGTTCATTTAGGGTAGACGATGTGACGATTGTCGATTGGAATGCCGCGCTCTTGGTGGACAGCGAAGGTGACGACGTGCGCACCGTCCTGGAGTTCGCCAATGTCGAGTTGCTCGAGTTACGTTATCTGGATCGCAGCCTCGATGATGCCCTCGATCGATCGTACCAGGCATTGACCATGCCGCAGCGCCACTCACTGCTCGGCTTGGGAAGGTTCGGTGCTGATCGGCACCATGTCGCCCGCATGCAGGTGGACAGCGCCATCCTGTTCGAAGGGGTGAATAATGCCCTGAAACTCCTCGGCGATCAATATCTCTCGCGGGTCTATCGTTTGGTATCGCAACGCTTGCACTTGGCAGAATGGGACGCGGGCATCATACGAAAACTGCAGACGCTCGAGAGCATTTATGAAAAAATGTCCGATCAGGCCACCACTCGACGTATGGAGGTATTGGAGTGGATTATCATCATCTTAATCGCCATCTCCATCATCTTGCCATTCTTGCCGGGTGGCTACGGCCATTAAGCCCTCCGGCTCAGCATGCCGCCAAGGCGACGCATCCCCGCCTCGATATGCCCCGGCATGGCATTCGAAAAGTTCAGGCAGAAGGTGTTGTGCCCCGATCCATCGGCGAAGAAGGAGGCTCCGGACACAAAGGCCACCTTCTCGGCGATTGCCTCCGCTATAGGGTAAGCGATGTCCGCTGCCCCTACGGGTGACGCCTTCCCCGTAGGGCAGAAAGATATGGCCGCCAACGGTTCTCCCGCGCTAAAACCCTGCCGCAAAGCAGTCGATGTATTTCCCTTTCACGCCAGCGTGCACGCATGAAGCACCATCAACCAAGTCCGTTGTCTGTAGGCATGCCGTAGACGAGACACCAGGCGATCGTTGGAGCACTTATGATGGTTGCCAACGTGGTCAGAAGAGGTATGCAGCGCGACAGAATGAGGTATCTAGTTAGGGTCGTACTGTCATGCCCGTGGAGCGAGTCGCGTTTATCTAACTAAAGCGGTATACTCTCACAGTTTTGCCAGAGTGATTCTCGGTGTCTCGGGGAGCGCATAGACCATGCGGACCAGTCGTGCATTCTGGACTTCAAAGGGATAAGGCACCCCGCGTCCTTGGTCCCTCCCCAGGGCTCAAGGGAAACCCACAGACAATCTCTCATGACGATGAACCTACATCTGCACCGCATGCATATCAGAGCGCTGGGCTTACAGACCAGAATTATCTGCTTAGTCGTTTTCATCGTAGCCTGTGTGCTTTTCCTCTCCTCATACCTGGATAGCAAACTTTCGGAACAGGCTTTCGAGACGGACATACGGGATCAGACCGTTAGCCTGGCCCAAGAGTTGGCCGCCGGCATCGCGGTGCAGCAGATCATTGGGGCTCCTGACGCCTTGAACAAAGAGATTGAGGCGTTTCAGAGGCTCCAAAGGAATCTGCACAGTCTCGCGGTCTTTCTATCGAGCCCACAAGGGCCTGCATTGGCCGCCTCGACGCCTGGAGCGTCGCAAGCTGTGCCTGAGCCTGAGGTGTGGCATGGAATACTACAGGGACGCGTGTCTACCTCTCTGGAGAGGTTCCACGGGACGCGCCTATGGAAGGTCACTGCTCCCATCCTGCTTCAGGAGACCATTGTTGGTGCCATTCAGGTCAGGTCATCGCTAGAAACTGCCGACCGTCTGGCCGCAAGAGAGCGCCGTCAATCCCTTTCTATCATGACTGTGGCCGCCATGTTCATCGTCGCTGGGCTTGGTTGGTACCTGCAGCACCATGTGAGTCAGCCCATTCAAACCTTAGTACAGACCATGGCACGGGCTGAGGCAGGCAATCTAGGGGCCGCGGCTCAGATCGCCCGCCACGATGAACTCGGGCGGCTCGCCGCAAGCTTCAACCGCATGCTGCGGAAAATTCAGCAGGGTTATGAAGAGAAAGTGGGGCTCATGGCCCGCATCGAAAATTTTAATCGAGAGCTGCAAGCAGAGGTTGAACGGGCAACCCATGAATTGGCCGCGAGACACGAGGACCTCCGGCAGGCACATACCCAGTTCTTCGAGCTCCAACGCCAGTTGAATCGAACCGAACGCTTGGCTATGGCTGGGCAATGGGCCGCCATGATGGCTCACGATGTGAGTACACCACTGAATGCTATTTCTGGCCACGCCCAACTCCTCCTGCAGAGAAGTGACCTCGATGCGGAAGCCACCGATCGACTAAAGATCATCGAGGTGCAGATCGCTCGTGTGGTTGAGGTTCTCCAAACCTTACTGACAGCCTCTGCCCCAGCAGAGCTGATGCGTAAGCCCATCGATACCAACCAGCTTGTGCAAGGGCTGCTCAACCTGCTTGCCCCCGTCCTATCGCGCAAACGGGTGACTGCCTCGACGGCCTTTGCCTCTGACCTCCCGGCGATCACTGGCGACGCCGCCCAACTGCAGCAGGTCCTGCTCAATTGTCTGGTCAATGCCCTCGACGCCATGCCGAACGGCGGCATCCTCCGCATCACGACCCAACGGGGAATCCATCGATACCAATCGGCGATCGTCGGTCATCAGCCCGAGCGCACCGCCAGCGACTATATCGCGATTAGCGTTGCGGATACTGGCGTGGGGATCGCTGCTGAAGACCTCCAGCGCATTTTCGAACCGTTTTTCACCACAAAGGCGTACGGTACGGGCACCGGCTTGGGGCTCTCCATTTGTAAACGAATCGTCAAAGCGCATGGCGGTCACATCGCGGTTGAAAGTCGGGTGGGAACTGGAACCACCTTCTACATCATGCTGCCGCCGATGAAGGAATAAACCGTGACAACTCAGACGACGGTATTGGTCGTGGATGATGATCCGACAACCTATCGGCTCCTCCGAGAAGTTCTGGCCCAGGAGGGTTATCAGGTTGAGACCGCCGGGGGCGGGAGAGAAGCTGTCGACAAAGCCGGGACAATCCTGTTCGACGTCGTCCTCTTAGACGTGAGAATACCGGATCTGAATGGCGTCGAGGTCCTTCGTGAGTTGAAGCATCTGAGCCCGGAGACCGTCGTCATCATGATGACCGCCTTCGGGTCGATTGAAACAGCCATCGAGACGATTCAAGAGGGTGCCTACGACTACATCAGTAAACCCTTAAAGCTCAATGACGTCAAGCTCACTGTGCGACGGGCGTTAGATCACAAACGTCTGCTCAGAGAAAATCTGCAGCTTCGGCAGGCTCTGAAGGCGCAACACCAGATGGACAACATCGTTGGGCACAGCGCGGCCATGTTGGAGGTCTACAAGATCGTTGCCCGTGTGGCTTCCAGCATGAGCACGGTGTTGATCCAGGGAGAGAGCGGCACCGGCAAGGAGTTGATCGCCAGAGCCATTCACTACAATAGTCCGAGGGCCGAACAACCCTTTGTCGTCGTGGATTGTGGGGCATTGGCGGAGACGCTCTTGGAGAGTGAGCTGTTCGGTCATATGAAGGGGGCCTTTACAGGGGCCATTGCCAACAAGAAAGGGCTACTTGAAGAGGCCAATGGTGGCACCTGTTTCCTGGATGAAATGGGGGATATCGGACCATTGCTGCAGGCCAGACTCCTACGCTTCATTCAGGAGCGCCGGATCAGAAGGATCGGTGGGCGGGAGGAGATCAAGCTGGATGTACGGGTGATCGCCGCCACGAACAAAAATCTGAAGACGCTGATAACAGACGGCAAGTTCCGAGAGGACCTGTTCTACCGTTTGAGTGTCGTGTCCATCACCCTCCCGCCCCTTCGCGATCGGCAGGAGGACATCTCGCTCCTGGCGGAGTATTTCCTCACGAAGTACGCGCTTCGCAACCAGAAAAATGTCTCTCACATCTCCCCCCAATCCCTGAAGCTGCTTTGCGGATATCTCTGGCCAGGCAACGTGCGCGAATTAGAGCATGTCATCGAGCAAGCCGTCGCCCTCACGACCAATCCTGTCCTCCTCCCCGAGGACTTCCCGCCGGAATTCCAGGAGGCAACCACCGCAAGTCATGACACCGCAGAAGTCTCATCGAGCCTTCGCGAGGGGGTCAGGCACCACATCTGTCGCGTACTGAAGCGAGCCAAAGGCAACAAGAAGCTCACCGCCCAGCTCCTCGGGATCAATCGACGTACGCTGTATCGTCTCGCCGAGCGCTATCAGATCGATCTTGGCAGTGTGGAAGAGTGAGGCTGCTTGGCCACACCTCAGCGGCAATGGCCACACGCCTATAATGCACCGATTTCACTGAATGATTTCTTCAGCATCAGGGTTTGGCTGGGGCAGTGGGGCCACCCTCGTGCATGTAGCTCGCCGTGCCCTCATTGCAGAAGCGCGCAGATTCCTTGTATCACAGGCCGTTTGGGGCTCTCACCAAACGGCCTGTGTCGTTTCAGGGGTATGGCACATACGTTGCTCTTCCCCGCGGACGAGCGCGACAGCTTGGTGAGGAGAGTAGGCATGCTCGCAAGGGACAGGATTCTGGTGGTTGACGACAACGAATCAATACGCACGATTCTGGCGGAGTCCCTCGCATATCAGGGGTTTCGCGTCAGTACCGCAGCCGACGGGCAGCATGCCTGGGAGCTGGTGCAGCACATGCCCTTCTCCTACGATCTAGTGCTCACGGATATGCAGATGCCGGCCATGAACGGCATCGAGCTACTATCCAAGATTATGATCGAGTCTCCATGGATCAAGGTCATTGTGATGACGGGGGCTCAGGATCCTGACCTCAAGATCAAAGCCGAGTTGTTAGGGGCTTTCACGGTCCTCTCCAAGCCCCTTGGGGTGGACCAGATCTCTCACATACTTCGGCGCGCCTTGGCGAAATGAACCCCGACGAATGCAAGTCGTCTGGTAAACCATAGAATAGAAAAGGAGCCATTAATGCAATCGCACACAAGCCATGTCCCAGTTCCTGGTAGTGAACGCCGTGTCCTCACAGGGGCGCGGGCGATGGGCACTCCGCATCTCAAGGACCGTATCGAGGTAACCCTGTATGTTCGCCCCCGCACCGGCATTACCGCCATAAAGGGGGCGCTCGCCGCCGAGAGACTGGGAGCCATCATGCCCGCGGAACGCCGGCATATGACCCACGAGGAGTTTACCGCCGCCTATGGGGCCGACTCCAAGGACCTGGCAACCATTGAAGCATTTGCGCAAGCCCATGGTCTCACGGTCACTGAGGTCAGCCCCGCCAAACGCAGCGTGGTTCTAGCTGGGACGGTAGCGGCGTTCTCCGAGGCGTTCGGCGTGTCGCTCGCCACCTATGAGTATTGGGGCGGAACCTATCGCGGGCGCGTCGGAGCGGTGCATGTGCCGGCCGAGGTTGCTGAGATCGTGCAGGGGGTGTTTGGCCTCGACGACCGTCCACAGGCCAAACCTCACTTTCGGGTCCTCAAGGAGGCAGCGACTGCGGGGACATCCGACAGGAGAAACAGCTCGCGACAGCTCAATAACCACTCTTTCACGCCGACCCAGTTAGCCCGGCTCTATGACTTTCCGTCTGGGGTCAATGGACATGGACAGTGCGTTGCCATTATCGAGTTGGGAGGTGGTTATCGCCCACAGGATCTCACGGCCTACTTCGCCCAACTGGGGGTAGCAATGCCACGCATTAAGACCGTTGCGGTCGACGGCGCCCACAATCACCCGACTGGCAACCCCAGTGGCCCCGATGGTGAAGTGATGCTCGATATCGAAATCGCCGGCGCGCTGGCGCCTGCCGCACAATTTGTAGTGTATTTTGCGCCGAATACCGACCGCGGGTTCCTGGATGCGATCAAGGCTGCTATCCACGATCGCCAGAATCGACCTTCAGTGATCTCGATCAGTTGGGGAGGCCCTGAGGCGAGTTGGACCGTGCAAGCCCTCCAGACTTATGACCAGGCGTTCCAGGAAGCAGCGGCTCTCGGCATCACCATCTGCTGCGCTGCGGGTGACGATGGCTCCTCTGATGGGATCAGCGACGGGTACGCGCACGTCGATTTTCCGGCATCCAGCCCCTACATCCTGGGATGTGGGGGGACACATCTGGAGGCATCGAATGCAGCCATCAGTCAGGAGGTGGTGTGGAACGAAGGGACGATGGCTGGCGCCACCGGTGGCGGTATTAGCGAGTTCTTCACCTTGCCCGGGTTTCAGAATCTGGTCAGCGTCCCACCATCGGTGAACCCTGGGGGCAAGCAGGGACGTGGTGTGCCTGATGTTGCTGGCGACGCCGACCCCACGACCGGCTACCTGATTCGTGTCGATCATCGTGAGGTCGTCTTCGGCGGCACCAGCGTCGTGGCTCCTCTGTGGGCGGCATTGATCGCGCTCATTAATCAGCAACTAGGGCATCCAGTAGGGTATCTCAACCCACTGCTCTATAGTGGACAGATCGCCAATAGCGGAGCATTTCATAATATTACCAGTGGTAACAACGGCGCTTATCAGGCGCGTCGGGGCTGGGATCCCTGTACGGGTCTGGGGACCCCCAATGGCGCCAAGCTCTTGCAGGTCCTCACGGGCCAGGGTGGGGCGATGCTCGGCTAGGCCGGTAGTTGCCGGCCGAGCCGTACTGCCGGCGCTGGCACTGGCGTGATTCCTGTGCGATGAGACCCCACGGGAGCTTTAGGGAAGGCTCAGGGGTCTCGCGCTGGAGCGCTATCACTTGAATACTTCGGGGAGGAGCATCGATGTTTGGCCTTGGCTTTCAAGAATTAGTGGTCGTCCTGGTGATTGCGCTTCTCTTCTTCGGCGGCAACAAACTGCCTGAGGTCGGTAGCGCGCTTGGCAAAGCGATCCGGGAGTTTAAACATGCCGCAGCGGAGCCGGACCCCCTGGAGGCGAAGGCACTGGAGCCCTTGGGCCCTCAGGCCCCGACATCCGAGACGAATCGAGATCGGGAAGTGCGCCCCTAATCCCACGCCACTCCCTCTCCATCCACACCCCACTTTGTTGGCCCTCCGATCCTACATCGTGCCGCACATGCCTCATGAGTATGTCATCCTACGCACTTAATGCTGGAAACCTTGTGCTCGATTTTGGCGAGGTGGCGGGTACGAAGCGCAAGACACTTGCGCTCACCAGCGATTGATGCTCCAATAAGGCAAATTGCGCGGCGTCTCGATCACCTTCTCCATCGTAGTATAGGATCTGGTTCCCCTCGTAAAGTGACCTGTGCTGGTTCTAGCTCACTTCCGTCTGGGGGGCCCGGTAGCTTGCCCTTTACGCTGCGGTTGGCACTCCCGCGTTACAGAATTGGACCTATGGCGCGATCGGGTTGAACAAGTAAGGAGTGCTTCGCGATGCCCTCCGTGATATTCGAAGGATTAGTCGTGGTGCTGTTAATTTTCGTCAATGGCATCTTTGCCATGTCGGAGATCGCCGTGGTTTCAGCCCGTAAGACGCGCCTGCGACAATGGGCCGAAGAGGGAAATGCCAAAGCCCGCGCCGCTCTCGAACTAGCGAATAATCCCAATCAGTTTCTGGCCACGATTCAAATCGGCATCACACTCGTTGGTATCCTGGCTGGCGCATTTGGCGGCGCGACCATCGCCAAGGAACTTAGTGTCATTCTGAACGACATCTCTTGGCTGGCGCCATATAGTCACCCTCTCAGTTTGGCCCTGGTGGTAGTGGTCATAGCCTATCTCTCGTTGATCGTGGGCGAACTGGTGCCGAAACGGCTGGCCTTGAACAACCCCGAGCGTCTGGCGATGGCGATTGCCGCCCCGATGCAGGTGCTGTCGCGGGTCGCTTACCCTGCCGTGCACCTGTTAGGCCTCTCCACCGAGCTCCTCCTGCGGGCGTTGGGGATGAAGCCTTCCACGGAGCCTCTGGTTACGGAGGAGGAAATTCGTGCTCTTATCGAACAGGGGACCCAGGCAGGCATGTTTGAGGAGGCTGAGCAGGAGATGGTGGAGCGCGTCTTCCGGCTGGGCGATCGGCGCGTGAGCGCGGTGATGACTCCGCGGACTGAGATCGTCTGGCTCGACCGCGAGGCGTCGGCCCTGGAGATTCGCCGCACCATCACCGAAAGCGCGCATTCACGCTTTTTGGTCGCTGATGGGAGCTTGGACAATGTCCTCGGCGTCGTGCACGCCAAGGATCTGCTGGCGCATATCTTAGGCGAACAGGTAGTCAATTTGGACGCGACATTGCAACAACCATTGTACGTGCCCGAGAGCATGCGTGCCTTAAAGGTCCTGGAACTCTTCAAGCAATCGGGAACACACATCGCTTTGGTTATTGACGAATATGGCGGCATTCAGGGGCTGGTCACGCCGAGTGACATCTTGGAAGCGATCGTGGGGGACCTCCCCGAAGCCGGGGAGCAGGTTGAGCCGCTCGCGGTGCAACGTCCTGATGGTTCATGGTTATTGGATGGTATGTTGCCCGTAGACGAATTTAAAGATCTCTTTGACCTCGGCGAGTTACCAGGGGAGGACCAAGGCATCTATCAGACTCTGGCCGGTTTCGTGATCATGCAATTGGGCCGCATTCCCGCTGCTGCCGACTATTTTGTCTGGGAGGGACTCAAGATCGAGGTGGTGGATATGGACGGCAATCGAGTCGACAAAGTCCTCGTCACTCCCACAGGCGATACCATCTCGGAATTGGCGGGCGACGTATGAAGCGCAGGGCGACAGCCTGCGTGCCTGAGCGGACCTTGAGCCCAGATCCTCTGGCCAGTCGAAGACCTTGGCCACTGCATCCGCTGTGGAGCCCGCCAAGACTGGCAACGCTAAAAGCCCCGAGCCGACAATTCTCACGACAAACACCACTGCTTGCCCTTCCATTTCGTCACGGCTTTCTCTAGAATGGCAACGAGAATCGAGGGATTCTTCAGCGGCCCCATACCCTTGCACACGCCCTGACGCTCTGGCACTTCGAGCCTGTCGGTTCGACAAATGGACGCTGGCACGTGCGTATGAAAAGGGGTGAGTATGGATGCGATCGTCTTCCTCATCGAGTCACAAGAGCTGCGGCAGGATTTGGAGGATTGCCTAAGGCAGCGCTACGAGGTGATTGCCGCGACGGGCAAACGCGCGCTACGAGAGACGTTTGACCTAGCCGTCCTGGACGGGGCGACACTGAAACGCCTCCACAAGGCGATTCAAGAGCGCCGAAAGATCGAGTCGACGCAGTTCTTGCCCTTTCTTTTGGTGACGACGTCTGACGCGCGCGATTTGATCGCAGCACACCTCGGACAGACGATCGATGACCTTCTCGTCTGGCCTACTGATCAGGTCGTCCTGCAGATGCGTGTGCAGAACTTGCTGCAGGCCCGACATCTGAGGCGCGACCTTGAAGCGGCCAGGCAACAGGTGCGGCAGTTGAGCCTTTCGGAAGAACGTCACCGCGCACTCGCCGAATTGGTCTCTGGCTATTCTTACGCCCACCGTCTCGAGCCCGATGGGACCATCATCCGCGAATGGGTGACGCCGGAGGCCTACTGCCGCGTCACCGGTTACAATGAGCATGATCTGCCCACGCTGGATGACCCCAGCGCCCGAGGGCGGCTGATCTATCCGCACGACCTGCCCATCTGGCAGCAGCGCATCCAGAATATCCGCTCCGGCCAGCCGGATGCGAGCGAGTTTCGCATCGTCACCAAGAGCGGCGAAGTGCGATGGGTGCGGGCTGTCGGCCGACCAGAGTTTGACGCCTCGCAGCAACGTGTCGCGCGCTTCATTGGAGCCACCCAAGACATCACCGAGCGTAAACATGCCGAGGAGGAGCTGAAAATCCAACAAGCCTACCTCGATCAGCTCTTCGAAAACGCCCCTGAAGGCATCGTCCTGCTCGACACCGAAGATCGTGTGCTGCGCGTCAATGGTGAGTTCACACGGATGTTTGGGTACACGCCGGCAGACGTCGTCAACCGTCCGATCAACGAGCTCATCGTGCCGGATGATCGGCTCGACGAAGGTTGGGAGTTGACTTACAAGGTGACGCATGGGCAGGGAGTCCACACGGAAACCGTCCGGCGGCATAAGGACGGCAGTCGACTGCATGTCTCCGTCGTGGGGACGCCCATTCGTATCGGCAGCGGTCAGATCGCCGTGTACGCCATCTATCGCGACATCACCGAGCGCAAGATGGCGGAAGAGGCCTTACACCAGAGCCAGCAGCAGTATCATCATCTGCTTGAAAGCACGCACGACCTCATTCAAAGTGTCGCCCCCGATGGCCGCTTTCTGTTCGTGAACCAGACCTGGTTAAAGACCCTGGGGTATACACAGGCGCAACTGCCGAGTCTGAGGATCGCTGACATCATTCACCCCAGGTCGCTTTCCCACTGGAGCGGTGTCTGCGCCCAGGTGTTGGCGGAAGAAGCAGGGCAGTATCTCCAGGCCACGCTTGTGGCTCAGGATGGCAGGTCGATCCTGGTCGAAGGCACCCTGATTGGGCGGCATGTGGACGGCAACCTGGTGGCGTTGCATGGGTTCTTCCGCGATATCACCGAGAGGGTCAGGCTGCAGGAGCAGTTGATTGAACGCGAACGTCTAGCGGCGCTGGGGCGTATCACGGGCGCCATTGCGCATGAGCTGGGGACACCCCTCAATTCTGTGCTCGGCTATACCCAACTGCTGGCCAACGCAGACATCTCCGAGGATGCTCGGAGACGTCTGAAGATCATCGAGTCGCAAGTGCAACGCATGGCGGAGATCATCAAACATTATCTGTCGCGCACCCGAGGTGCTCCCCATACGCATCGGCCCATCAACCTCAATGAGCTGGTCCTGGAAACGCTGGTCCAACTGGAGATCCGCTTTCAGCAGAGCCATGTGCATGTGCTGACCGAGTTAGCGGAATCGTTACCTGTGCTCCGCGCCGACGGCGCCGCGTTACAACGGGTGATGATTAATCTCCTGAACAACGCCATCGATGCCATGGAAACTGGTGGTACCATCACCGTGACTACAAAGCTGACTGAGCTACCCGAGAGCCTGCGGCGCGGCATTGTCGTAGAGGTCACCGACACCGGTGCCGGCATACCGGCCGAACTGCTGCCCAAGGTGTTTAATCTCTTTGTGACCACCAAGAGCGAGGCGCGAGGCACCGGGTTGGGACTGGCGATCTGCCAGGAGATCATCAGGGCCCATGGGGGGAGCATTCATCTCTCGAGCCAGGTAGGGGAAGGCACATGCGTACGCATCTTTCTACCGACAGAGGAGCCGCCGCCGTGAACGAGGTGCGTCGAAGCGAAAGGATACGCGAGCGTATTCTGGTGACGGATGATGATCCAGTGAGCTGCGAGCTCTTCGCCGAGGTTCTGGAAAGTGAAGGCTACCAGGTCGACCGTGTCCTGAGTGGTGAAGACGCCCTGCAGCAATTGCATCGGGAAACGTACGCCCTGTTACTCGTGGATGTGCGTCTACCCGGGATCAGCGGCCTTGAGGTCACACGCGAAGTGCGCACGACCCATCCTGACCTACCAATCGTGGTCATGACCGCCTTTGGCTCGATGGAAATCGCCATCGAAGCGATCCGCGAGGGGGCGTTCGACTATACGTCAAAACCGATGAACCTCGAGGAGCTGAAGCACACCGTGTCCCGTGCGTTGGCCCAGCGCAGCGCCACTGAGTTGGGTCAACAGGCCGGCGGCGACGGCGAAGATATGGCGCCCCTGGGGGCCATCATCGGGCGCAGCCCGGCGATGGTGGACGTGTACAAGACCGTCGCGCGGGCGGCGGCCACGAAAAGCACTGTGTTGATTCTGGGCGAGAGCGGCACGGGAAAGGAATTGATGGCACGAGCCCTCCACCAACACAGCCCCCGTAGCCACCGTGCCTTTGTCGCCGTCGACTGCGGCGCCATGGCCGAGTCGCTGCTCGAGAGCGAACTGTTCGGCCATATGCGGGGCGCGTTTACTGGGGCCTTCACCGAGAAGCGCGGGGTGTTCGAGGAGGCCGACACGGGCACCTGCTTTCTCGACGAGATCGGTGATATCACCCCCAACATGCAGGCCAAGCTCCTGCGTGTTCTGCAGGAGAATGAAATCAGGCGCGTCGGCGGTCAGAAGTGGATCAAAGTCGACGTGCGCATCATAGCGGCGACGAATAAAGACCTGGTCGAGAAGGTGAAACAGGGCACATTTCGGCAGGATCTCTTTTACCGCATCAACGTGGTGACCATCCATCTCCCCGCGTTGCGGCAGCGCACTGAGGATATCCCGGCGCTGGCCTACCACTTTCTCCGGCGCTACAGTCAAGAGCATGGCAAACCGGTGGTCGGCATCTCCGAGGACGCCATGACTCTGCTACGTATCTATACCTGGCCGGGCAACATCCGTGAGTTGGAAAACACCATCGAGCGCGCCGTGGCGCTGTCGAACCAGGCGATGCTGACGCCGGAGGATCTGCCGGTTGAGGTGCGCGATCGTTCGACGCCAAGGGTAAACCCGGACAAGCCATCGGAAGCCTGGAAGGGTTTCGACGACCTGCCCACCTTGGAGGAAGTCAAGAAGCGCTATATCCTTCATGTTCTGGACTCCACCCAGGGGAATATCTCCCGTGCGGCTGAGATTCTGGATATCGACCGGCGCTCGTTGTATCGCATGCTCGAACGCTACCACGTGGCGCCGGTGCGCCACTCGTAACGGGGCAGAATGCCCCAGTGGTCCGCCACTTCGCCACAGCCGGTCGGCATCGATGTCCTGCATCAGGGGCTTGAGAGGCCGCATCGCTTGGATGCAGGTGCTCTCTCCCAGAGGCACTCCTTTTGCATAAGGAGAGTATACGGGCAAACATGGAGGCGTGTATGCGAGCTTTGATCATCGATGACGACCAAACCTTCTGCGAGTTTTTGACCGAAGTTCTAGCGGATAAGGGGATCGAAGGCGTCTGGACCACGGATGGCGGCGAGGGCTATACCATGTGCTGCTGTCAGCCCTTCGACCTGGTGATCTCCGATGTCCGCATGCCCTCGTTGCTGGGCACGGAGTTGGCCGCGCGCCTGAAACGCGACAATCCACACGTCAAGATCATCCTGATCTCAGCCTTTGCCGATGACTCCACGGTCGACATGTCGACGAGCCTGGGGGTCCCCTTGCTGTCCAAGCCTTTTGTTCCAGACCGCTTGCTCGAAGCGATTGCCCAGCTTCTCGATCTGCGGATTGGGAAGTTGGGCCAATAACTGCGCGGCAGGTGGGAGATGCCGCCATGCCGCTATCTGAACCGGTCTGCTGGGTGACTATCGGGGGCGACCTCCTGGACAGCCGCATCGTCGAGACACAGCTGACGCCGTTGTTCGACGACAGTGTCGTCCAGCAGTCCACCGGCCTGCCGCTGCCGCGCTACCTCTTGAATCGACTCCGCACTTGGCAGACTATCCTCGAACTGAACACGCCCCAGACCATGGCGCTGATCCGCCGGAGCATCCTTCCGCATTCCTGCCTTTCGACGTATGCGGCGCGACGCTCTCCTGAGGGCCAGGCTCCAGGAATCCGAGTTCTTCGTAAATGTCGCGTCTGGGCGGGCCGTGAGTGTCGCTCGCTAGGCGGGAGGTACGTTAAACCCCTTTTGGAAAACTCATCCCGTCATCGGGGAGGTGGTCAACACATCATTCCACACAGTTTAGACGTCCATCCGTACATCTTTTTCGACTCCTCTCAGACAATCTGCGAACAGCGACGGTAATCCTGGAGGGGAGGCGCTGCAATCGGCACCTCGATGTGACTAAAATGGCTGAATGACGCTGGCAAGTGCGACGTCGGCAGGTTCGATGATGACCGCTTCCCGCTCCAGACGCATGCGACGATAACCCCACCATTCCATCTCTCTGTTGACCATGTGGGCAAATGGTGTGCCAACCTTTACAGCCTTATGAACGCCGGCGTTTCCTTTGCTGTACCAGCAGGCACGTGCTCTCCGTCTGTCGCACAATCGGGCGCCTTGCGACTGTGCGCCCACAGGCTAAGTACAACGGGCTGGCCTCGAACGGCCTGGACATATGTCGCCAGATCGGATAGGGTAGTGTGGCGGAGGCTCTTTGAAGCAAAGGCCGGGAAGTCTGGCTGAGGGGAGTGTGGCACATTGGAACGTTCGCGGCACCAGGATGGCCGCGCGGATCGAGCCGGTCAGCTGTGACCAAGGGCAGCCACCTCGCGATCAGAGGGTTTGAGGCCTGCGTGACCGCCGGAGACCGTGGGAGGGGTTGGACAATCGGCGGGTGAGGCACGAGCAGGTGCTGGGGTCGGGCGACGCGGGCCCCTGGTTGGAGCGGCCGCGCCACACACACAGCCGGCGGGAGCCTAGACGAGAATCGGTCCAGGAACTTGGGTATCTCTAGATGACACACGTGACACGACGCTCACTCGAGCGGGGGACTGGCAGCATTCCCCCTGTCGCCGTGCCCAACGATGGACACCAGGCCAAGAAAGGGACGTGCGATGCCGACTTTACACATTCCGCCTAACCTCGACCTACATTACCTCGTGGACGACTACACCGATCCCTGGCGCACACCCCGGACGATCCTCCTGTTGCACGGCAATGCCGAGAGCAGCGCCGCGTGGTACGCCTGGGTGCCGCGGCTCGCGCACCGGTACCGTATTGTGCGCCCGGACATGCGCGGCTTCGGTGCCTCCACGCCTATGCCGCGCGAGTTCCCCTGGACCCTCGACATTATTATCGACGACTTCTGCCACCTGATGGATGCGCTGGGTGTCGAGCGCTTCCACCTCGTCGGGGCTAAGATAGGCGGTACCATCGCAAGGGCCTTCGCCGCTCGCCGTCCCGAGCGCGTGCGCACGCTGGCCGTCGTCGGGACACCACCGCCGTACCGCACGGGCGCGGAGGCTCGCGTGCCCGCACTCACCAAAGCGTTCGAGCAGCAGGGCGTCGAGGCCTGGGCACGGCAGAGCATGGCCGATCGCCTCGGGAGCACGTTTCCGCTGGAGGGAGTCGCTTGGTGGACGACCTTCATGGGCCGTACCGCCGTCTCGACCCAGCTGGGTTTCATGCCAACCATCGCTTGTGCCGACATCCGGGCCGATGTGCCGAAGATCGCCTGCCCGACGCTGGTGATCACCACGGAGGGCAGCGGGCTGGCTAGCGTGGACGAGACGCGCGCCTGGCAGCAGATGATCCCGGATTCGAAGCTGCTTGTGCGGCCTGGCGATTCCTATCATGTCGCGGCGAGCGATGCGGTCGCGTGCGCGCAGGCAACCCTGGAGTTCATCGACCTTCGGGATCCCGATGATTGAGGAGAAAAGGGGGAGACGGCCATTCGCTCGTTGATCACATATGCCCCTGCCCGTTGTGCAGAGTCGGGTAGGGCATCTGCAGGAACTCACGGTAGAGTACCTCCTTGGCGACCACGTTTGCTTCCTCCGCCGTCCTCCCTTGGCGCCGAGCGTTCTCGACCATACGGTCTCGCATCAGGCGCACGAGGCGAACTTCATCGAAGTGATGCACGCGCACATGCTGCAGAATTTCCCACACGGTCCCCTGTTTGATGAGAGGGAAATTTTGCACCGCCAGGTCGGGCGTGCCATGGGCCAGGACGGCAATGAAATAACAGAGGTTTTGCAATTCCTCAACCGGGCAGACGTCACCCCAGCGCTCATACTGTTGCCGGACGCGTTCACGAATCTCCTCGTAGCCAACCTCATCAACCATCAGGTGTTCTCCGAAGGTATCCTGTGATCAGACCACAAGCATGAGAAGATGGCTGAGTGATGCCCTCACCAGAGACCGGGACACCCCCACCAACGCTTAGAACGTGCATGGACTGGCTGGAAGGATGCGCGGGCGGGAAGTACCCACGTGCGCGCTTCCTGCCCGGAGAACGTGGGCGCGTCCCCGTTGGCGCCCCTCCACCCTTCCCTCCAGTCTTGATCAGCGCCATAGCGGATCCGCTACGGCCAACCGCTATAAGCCCACGACCACGGACTTCACCTCGGTATAGAGCTCGAGGGCATGATGGCCCATCTCCCGCCCCCAACCGGATTGCTTGTAGCCGCCGAACGGCAGGGCGGCATCGAAGACGTTGTAACAATTGATCCACACCGTCCCGGCCCGTAACGCCTCGGAGAGGCGATGCGCCTTACTGATATCGCGCGTCCAGATGCCAGCGGCCAGCCCATAGACCGTGTCGTTCGCCACACGCACCAGATCCTCAAGGTCGTCGAACGGCATGGCGGTGACCACCGGGCCGAAGATCTCTTCCCGCACGACTTTCATGGTCGGCTGGGTGTCCACCAGGACGGTTGGCTCGAAGAAGTACCCGCGGTCGCCGTAGCGCTTGCCCCCGACCAGCGCCTTGGCCCCCTCTCCGAAGCCTGCGTCGGTGTAGCCGCAGACGCGCTCCAATTGTTCGCGTGACACCAGCGGTCCCATGGTTGAATTGGGATCGAATCCAGGCCCGATGCGGATCTTCTTGGCCTCTTCAACCACCCCCGCGGCGACATCGGCGAAGACATCTTTTTGTACGTAAAGGCGGGAACCCGCACAGCAACACTGACCATGATTGAAGAAAATGGCGCTGGCGGCATTGGGGATGGCCGTGTGCAGGTCGCTATCGCTGAACACGATGTTCGGGGATTTGCCGCCGAGTTCCAGGGACACTTTTTTCAGGTTGCCGGCGGCGGCCTGGATGATGAGTCTGCCCACCTCGGTTGAGCCCGTGAAGGCCACTTTGTCGACCTCAGAGTGGGCCGCCAGCGCCGCTCCTGCCGTTTCACCATATCCCGGAACAATGTTGACCACACCCCTGGGGAAGCCTGCTTCGAGGATCAACTCGCCGAGACGCAAGGCGGTCAACGGGGTTTGCTCCGCGGGTTTGAGCACGACCGTACACCCGCAGGCCAGCGCCGGCGCTAGCTTCCAGGCGGCCATGAGAAGTGGAAAGTTCCAGGGGATGATTTGCCCCACGACGCCGATTGGCTCGTGGCGAGTGTAGGCCAAGAAGTTGGCCTGTGGCACCGGTACGGCCGAGATCGGAATGGTATTTCCCTCGATCTTCGTGGCCCAGCCGGCCATGTAGCGGAACATGTCCACCGCCAGGGGCACGTCGGCGATCCGGGCGATCTTCAGGGGTTTGCCGTTGTCAAGCGATTCCAATTGGGCAAACTCTTCCGCATGCGACTCAAGCAAGTCGCCGAGCCGCCAGAGCATCCGCCCACGCTCCGAGGGCGTGACCTGACGCCATGGACCTTGGTCAAACGCCTGGCGCGCCGCCCGTACGGCTCGATCGATGTCTTCCGCCTCCCCTTCAGCGACGTGTGCGCTGATCTCCTCTGTAGCCGGGTCATAGACGGGAAAGGTTTTGCCAGAAGCGGCGTCCACCCACGCGCCGTCGATCACCATGCGACGCGGGGTACGCACAAATGCCTGCACTTCCGGGGCGAGACTTGGCATGGTGCTCGATAGTGCCATGATCGACTCTCCTTCAAGATCGGTGTTCATGCCCGAGGATCATTGCTGTACGTGCAGCCTTGTCTGTCCTGCCCGGGAGACGGCGGCCATGAAGCTCGTAAGGCTGGCACTCCGCAACGGGAGATACGGCTTCGCCGCCTGCCGGCATAGTCGCTTTAACCCTCCAGCGGCCTCGTGACTAATGCAATCAACGGGAAAGAAGACTGCGTCGGCACGGCCCACCAGACCGGCGAGTAATCCCTTCCGTTCTTCTACGCCGCCGTCGTGGTGGAGAAACTCACCCTGTGCGGCCTCAACGAACGCTCGGATGCGAGGAATCTGCCCCGGCCGCCCACCGACGTAGAGCAACCGAACGCCCTTGAGGTGAGCTTCCAGATGGCATATATCTTCTGAATCGATGCCTGCTTGGGTCGAGAGCTGCACTTCGGCCGCCTCCAACTCTGTTCGCAAGTGCTGAGCCTCATCACGAGCGGCGCCCAGTGCAACGTTCGCTGCCGAGAGGTTTGCCTGCGCCATCTGGTGCCGTTGTTCTGCGCGTTCGCGGCGCCGTACTTCGGTTGAGAGGCGGCGTTGCAGGTCTGCGACCAGCTCGCGCAGGGCCATGATTTCGTCGGTATCCTCCTGGGAGCGCGGGTGAGAGTAGGCGCTGCGCTCATGGACGATCGTCTCGGCCAGCACATCGTTGAGGCGCCGGATCGTCGCCTCCCGTGTGACAATGGCGTCACGCAACTGGGCCTGTTGTTTCTCCACCTTTAGGGCCAGCTCGGCTCTTTCGGTCTCTAGCGTGGCAAGACGCCGGATGTCGGCACGATTGGCGGCCCCGACCAGGTGAGAGAGCATGTGGACGTCGCCGAAGGCCGCCTGCTTCAGCTCCTGGGTCGTCGCCGGGTGGGTGAGGAGTGCCCAGTAGGCGCCCGGGATATCGCCACTGCGACGTGCGTCGTCCCACAGGCCGCGAACCTCTTCAACGTTCTGGGCCCGATTGAAACGCTTGATCGTTGCCTCATAGCGCCGGTCGAGCGCCTTCTGGAGGAGCTTTGCGGCAGCACCTTGATGTCCGGCCACCAGGACGGCTTCTTCGTGAATGGTCAGGTCCGAAAAGCCTTCGAGGTCATGCCCCTTGACCTTGGTGATGATCTTGCGGAGCTCCAGCGTGTTGAGGCAGGTGCCGACGATGGAGCAGTGCATCGACGTAGAAAACTCCCAGAGTTTTTTGCGCTGCCCATGAGGGCTTGCGAATGGTCCTAGTAATCGGCGACTCGAAAGCCGAAACCTCGATGACGCGGGCAGCACCTCGATCGCGTTGATGCTCGGTGGTGTCATCACGGGATGTGGAGGCACGATTGTCATCCTTCGACCGTAGGTTATCGCGGAGAAACCTGACCGGGACGTCTATCAAAGCCTTCAATCGCCCCTATACACCTGATGCACAGGAAAGGTGTACGGAGGGACAGCCGACGACACGCCCATAAGCTCGTCTCGCTTGTGCCCTCCGTGGGAGGTCATGAGGGCTTACCCCAACTATTTCAATGCTTTCTGGATAGGCTCCTGATGTCGACTGCCAATGGTCACGAGTGTATATGTTATAGGATATATTGTCAATCAATATTGACAAGAAGCGAGGAAGAAGCGGCATTCGCAAAACCGATATGGCCGGAGAGAACAGCACACCTTGCGCCACCAGTAAGGAAAGGCTCGCACAACGTCCCGAGTCTGGAAATAGTCGCCATCACTGTCTTGTGTGATGGCTTTGCCATGGCTTTCTCCTCGGGCGTGGTGCCGCAGCGAGCAGCGATGGCTTGATCGCCCGACCGGCTGATGGGTCGTACAGAGTTGCCAAGCAGACGGCCGCACTCAAAGAGCTTCAGAAAAGACACTTGCCATAGCATAGTGTCAGTGATACTTTCTCTGGCCTGTCGTCACTAGAGACATTGGAGCTACCCCTTGGCAATGGTGTGTACCACCTCCCATTGGAGGGGCGGATCGGCGTGACAGCAATCGCATCGGGGACGTGGCAGCGAAGGCCGTATGCAGCGCGCATTCCCCAGCATCGTGTCCTGGGCGAAGAGGGCAAGCACTGCGGCAGAGGCACATCTGCTGGCGCTGTCAACGCCACACACAGCCACATCATGATACTGGAACCACGACGGGGGACCACACCTATGAATAGCGCCTATACCTGGGACCAGATCCGACAACATACGAGCCCCGGAGACCTCTGGTTGGTCATCGATCGAAAGGTCTATGACGTCTCGGGGTGGATGGAAGACCATCCAGGCGGTCCCGAAGTCATGCTGCAGGAGGCCGGCAAAGATGCCAGCAATGCCTTTGCAGAGATCGGCCATAGTCTCTACGCCGAAGGCCTCCTGAAGGAGTACTATATCGGCGACCTCGCCGGGTAGGAGTCCCTGGATGCACAGGCACGGCCGGGATGAACCGCGGCCATTGACGGTGATCGAGAGGCGAGCCACGTCTCTGGCGCTGCGTGTCGCCAGCGTGGCCATCGCTCTCGACAACCCGCGCCGTCTGAGCCGTTCGTCCTGGATTGTACACAGCATCGGCGAGGCGATCTTCTCCAAGGAGCAGCAGTGATGTCAGCGATAGAGGTCTGGAAGCAGCGTGTGGCAACCCATCAGGCGCAATCGCGCCAAGCCCAGGCGGCCCTGGGTCGGACCCTCGTGGACCGTTGGGCGGTGGCCTCTCCCTTCTTCAAGGCCAACCCCCATCGGCTCGACGACGTAGAGGTCAACCGGCTGGCGCGGGAGGTCACTCCCTCCACCACGGTCCTGGACGTCGGCGGGGGGGCCGGACGCTTCGCGTTGGCCTTGGCGTTGAGGTGCCAGCACGTCACGGTGGTTGAACCGTCCCCCCACATGCGTGCCAGTCTGCAGCAGATCGCCGCCGAGGCGGGTATCGACAACATCACCCTCGTGCCGACGCGGTGGGACGAGGCCGAGGTTCCCCCGGCGGATGTGGTGATCTCCGCGCACGTCATTTATATGGTAGAGGACGTTGAGGCATTTGTGGTGAAACTGGGTGAGCACGCACGCGCACGGGTGCTCATGCCCACGTTCATGCGTCCACCGCTGGCCCGCTATGCCCCGTTTTGGCGCCGGGTGCACGGTGAGGACAGGGTAAACCTCCCAGGGGCGGCGGAGTTTCTGCCGGTGCTCTGGGAGATGGGCATCTACCCCAATGTCGAGATGTTCGCACCGGAACCATTCAGGGCCTTGAAGGACTGGCAGACGGCGCTGACCACCCTGAGGCAGCGGATGTACATTGAGCCCGACACCGACGCGGATGCACGGCTGCAACAGGCGATGCGTGAGTTGCTGGTGGAGCGGCCGGATGGCTATGCGATGCGGGGTGCAGGGTTTGGGCGCTTGGCGCTGATCTCTTGGCGTCCAGAGTAAGGGCATAGGCATCACACCGGCAACGCATGGTCAAGGCCATCAATGACCACTGGAGGGTGGCGCCCCGACCACGCTCGTTGAGCACCACTCTCCCCACTGAATGACTCAACCGACGGCCTCCAGGCGCCGCTTGGCCTCGACATAGGTCGGCTGCGGCAGCGGGCCTTGGAGCAAGGTGCGGATGTTGTCCTGCAGGTGTGCCGGGTTGATGGTGCCGACGATGTTCGTGTGCATCGCCGGATGGCTGAACGTAAAGCGCAGGATGAACTCCATGGGCGTCATGCCGTCGAGGAGATCGTCGAGGCGAGCCTGCTGCCATCGGGCCCATTGACTCCCTTCCTGCTTTCCCTCCGATGGGGCGCCCTTGGCCGCGCCGCCGCGAATGACGATGCCTGCTCCCCGCAGCAGCTGCGCTAATCACATTTTCATGCTCGCGCTGCAACGCAGAGTATGGGATCTGAAACACATCGAACACTCCCATGGCAATATGGTCCTGGAGATGTGGGAGCGTGGACGACATGCCGATGAACCGTACCTTTCCCGCCTGCTGTAACTCCTGCACGGCATCCAGGGCCCCGTGTTCCTCCAGGACTTGCTTGGACGGTGAGCCATGGAATTGCACCACATCAAGATACTCGGTCTGCATCCGCTTCAGGCTCTGCTCGACACCCGCCCGGATATTGTCGCGGGTATACACGTGGCGGTTGCGTTGGTCGCGTGGAGCAGGGTCGGCGCCGACCACGCACCCACATTTACTCGCCAGGTAGTACTCGGACCGCCGGTGCGCCACGTAGCGGCCGATGCGCTCCTCACGCAGGCCATAGTCGATCGAGGTGTCGAGATAATTGATGCCCGCATCGAGCGCGGTATTAAGGATGGTCTCGGCTTGTGCCTCTGTCACGTCGCGTCCACGCGGAGCGCCACGGAGTTCCATGGCTCCATAGCCCAACATGGTGACGTGCAACCCGGTCCGTCCCAGCTCTCGCTTGGGAATATCAACCATTGGCATCGGTGTCCTCCTTGAACGAATGCTTGCAGCGAACCATCATCAGACCAGACCATTCAGGAAGCATTTGCTGCGGCTATCAGAGAGGCTCCTGGATGAGGTCTAGGGGGTGGCCTGGGGGACCACCATCATGTCCCCCCCAGGCCAACGGTGGGCCTTGTGCAGAGCGCCATCGACGGGAGGAAGCCGTCGATGGACGCCTCTGGCGCTGCGACGTCACGCGCTCAGGCCGTCTTGATCCACACCGCCTTCACGTTCAGGTATTCTTCGAACTGCTGGAGGCCTGACTCACGACCATACCCGCTCATTTTATAACCCCCGAACGGCACCGCCGGGTCCATGGCCTGGTAGCAATTCACCCACACGGACCCGGCGCGGATGGCCTTCGCCAGGCGGTGGGCTTTGCTCACGTCGCGGGTCCAGACGCCGCTGCCCAACCCAAAATTGGTGGCGTTGGCGCGCCTGGCGATCTCGTCGATATCGGTAAAGGGCAGCGCCGAGATCACTGGCCCGAAGATCTCTTCGCGGGCGATGCGCATGTCGTCTTTCACGTCGGCGAAGATGGTGGGGGGCACGAAGTAGCCCTTGCCCAACTCCCCGTCGGTCAGACGCTCGCCTCCAACCACAGGCCGCGCCCCTTCTTCCTTACCCTGTGCCAGATAGCCGGTCACCCGCTCCAGTTGCTGGGCGGAGACGAGAGGCCCGATCTGTGTATCAGGATTGATCCCATTGCCCACCCGCAAGCCCCTGGCGAACTCGGCGGCCCGGCCCACGAACTCGTCGTAGATCCGCTGCTCCACGAACAAGCGCGTGCCGGCGCTACAGATCTGGCCGGAATTGGCGAACACCGCCATGGAGGCCCCGGGGATCGCCGTCTCCAGGTCGGCGTCGGCGAAGACCACGTCAGGGGACTTGCCCCCCAGCTCGAGCGACACCCGTTTGAGGTTGCCGGCAGACGCCTCGATGATCTTCTTCCCTGTGAGGTGGGAGCCGGTAAAGGCGATCTTATCGACATCCCAATGGGCGGCTAAGGCGGCTCCTGCGGTCTCGCCGTAGCCCGGCACGATGTTGATAACCCCCTCTGGAATACCCGCCTCCAGACACAGCTCGCCGAACCGTATGGGCGTCAGGGGTGCTTCCTCAGCCGGCTTTAACACCACCGTACAGCCCATGGCCAGGACGGGGCCGATCTTCCAGATCGTCGCCGTCAGCGGGCCATTCCAGGGAATGATCGCTCCAACCACCCCAACCGGCTCCTTCAACGTATACGAGAACATCTCGCCCGGCAGGGAGTTTTCGATGGTCTCACCGTGGATGGTCGTGGCCATGCCGGCATAGTACCGCAGCATCCCCAGGGCCCGCTGACGGCTCGCGCTCGTGCGACTAATCGGGGCGCCCATGTCGAGGGTGTCCAGCCGGCTGAATTCATCGAAATGTTGTTCCACCAGGTCGGCCAGCTTGAGGAGCACCATCTGGCGTTCATACGGTTTGAACTTGCTCCAGGGACCCTCGAAGGCCCGCCGAGCCGCCGCGACCGCGCGGTTGATGTCCTCGGCATCGCCCTCGGCCACAGTGGCCAACACCTCGCCGGTGGCCGGATTGATGCTGTCAAAGGTCTTGCCCGAGGCGGAGTTCACCCATTGATGGCCGATGAGCATGCGCTTCGTCTGGCCATCGAGGAAGGCCGGATATGTGCTTGTTTGACTGCGATTCGTTGCCATGAATATCCTCCCACTCCATGCGTTGCGCTCATCGTTGACCGGCGCGATGGAGATCATTCCAGCGGCCGACGCGCCACATACAACAACCTAGCCGCTCCGAGACCAACTGTACCAGCCGCGTCACGCGCTGCTGCGCGCGGTTCGGGGCGATAAGGCAGCCGCCTGCGGATGGTCGGTACTGGCCCCGGTGTGTAGCCCTCCATCGTTGCCATGACGTCCGTTATTCTGCTGTGCCCATAGGGCCTCCAGCACTTTGGGGGGGCTCATCGGCAGTTGCCGCATGCGGACGCCTGTAGCGTGATAGATCGCGTTGGCGATCGCCGCCATCGGCGGCACGATCGGCACTTCGCCCACACCGCGCAGGCCGAAGGGGTGTCCGGGATTGGTCACTTCGACCAGCACCGTCTCGATCATCGGCAGGTCCAGGCTCGTCGGCATGCGATAGTCCAGGAAGCTGGCATTGAGCATCGCCCCCTTGGCATTAAAGACATACTCCTCGTTCAAGGCCCAGCCGATCCCCTGCACGGTGCCTCCCTGGATTTGCCCTTCCGCATAACTGGGATGGATGGCCTTGCCGATGTCCTGCAGAGCCGTATAGCGCAGGATCTGAGTCTTACCAGTCTCCGGATCGACCTCGACATCAACGATATGGAAGCCGAAGCCTGCCCCGACACCACGTGGCGCCAAATTGGCACGGCCGATGATCGGGCCTCCGGTCGCATTCAGCCGTCGCGCCAGCTCTCTGAAGGTCATCCGCCGCTCGGGGTTGCGACGATCACTGAGTACGCCCTTGCGATACTCAACGTCGTCGGGGGTCACTTCCCAGAGCTTGGCGGCGCGCTCGATCATCTGCCCCTTGACGTCATGGGCGGCCTGATAGCAGGCCCACCCCGTCTTGAAGGTGGCGCTGCTCCCCCCCGTCGTTGAGGTAAAGCCGATCGACTCGGTATCGCCGACGGACGGACGCACGGCATCGTAGGCAATCCCCAAGACCTCCGCGACATGCATCGCCGCCGCGGCTCGGCTCCCCCCAATGTCCATCGAGCCCTCGACAAGGTTCACGGTCCCGTCGGCGTTGACGCTGACGATGGCACAGGCGGGACCCGTGCTATTATGCCAATAACCGCCGGCCACGCCACGTCCGCGGTAGGGCCCTTCTAACGGAGTGGTATAGTGGGGATGGGTCTTGGCGACCTGCAGCATGTCAAGCAGGCCAATGCGAGGGAATCGCGGCCCGGCGACTTGCCGTGTGCCCTCATGAGAGCCATTGAGGAGCCGGAACTCGATCGGGTCCATCCCGAGCTGTTCGCAGAGCTCATCGACGACGGTCTCTGCCGCGAACGCCGCGGCCGGCGCACCGGGCGCCCGGTAGGCTGCCGCCTTCGGTTTGTTGACGACCACGTCATAGCCTTCGACACGCGCATTGGTCAAATTATACGGTGAAAAAATGCATTGGCATCCCGCATTCACCGGGGAGCCCGGAAAGGCGCCGGCCTCATAGACCAAGTAGACCTCGGCGGCCGTCAGGCGCCCGTCCTTCGTGGCACCCATCTTGACTCGCATGTAGGCGCCCGAGGTCGGCCCAGTGCCCTCAAAGACCTCCGCCCGGCTCATCATCAGCTTCACGGGGTGGCCAGTTTTCTTCGACAAGAGTGCCGCCACCGGCTCCAGGTAGATCAGGGTCTTGCCACCGAACCCACCGCCGATCTCCATCGGGACCACCTTGACCTTGGAGACCGGGATTCCCAGCACCATCGCCGTCTGGTCGCGGACGGCAAAGTGTCCCTGGCTGCTGCTCCAGATGGTGTCCTGGCCATCGGGATTCCAAAAGGCTGTGGCACAATGGGGCTCGATATAGCCCTGATGGACCGGAACCGTGTGGTATTCGCGTTCCACAATGACGTCGGCTTCACGAAAGCCCTCTGTGACATCACCGATTTCAAACACGAATTGATTGGCCAGGTTGCTGCTCGGACCTGGATCGTTCTCGTCGCGCAGGCCACCCGGCCGGAGATGTGGGTTGGCCAGCGGCATGAGGCGCTCGTGCACCAACGGTGCGTCTTCTTGCATCGCCTCCCGTCCATCCAGGACCACCGGCAAGACCTCGTAGTCGACGTCGATGAGCGCCAGCGCTTCCTCAGCGATGTGGCGACTGATGGCCGCCACCGCCGCCACCGCGTGTCCTTTGTAGAGCACCTTATCTGCAGCCAGAATGTTATTGCTCATGAACCGGGGGTTGATCATGGCGCCTTCCCCCAGGTCTGCCACTCTCCCCGACGGCTGGGGCAGCTCCGCAGAGGTGACCACAGCCTTTACGCCGGGGAGAGCCAGCGCGCGGCTGGCGTCGATGGCTTTGATGCGCGCATGGGCGTGCGGGCTGCGCAAGACCCTGGCATGCAGCATGCGTGGGAGTTGTGTGTCGATGCCATAGAGGGCCCGGCCGATAACTTTGTCCGCGCCGTCCGGGCGGATAGGCCGCGTGCCGATGACGGTGTACTCTTGCTCTGATGCCGGCGCCTCCGGTTTCACGATTGCCGGTGTGACCTCAGCTACTTGTGCGACAGCCATGAGGATGTCTCCCTGTAGGTGTGTGTCTGTGACGATCCGAACGCTTCACCTCCCCGCCTCACATGGCTCACAAGCGGTTTAGGCTTGGAGACGGAGCGGCTCTCGGGGGCTACGATGTATCATTTTATTTCTTTATGTCAATTTTAATTGACCATAAAACTGTGGGATGGCCTGGCCTTGACCAGCTAGTAGTAAACAGAACAGTAAGAACAGCAAGGGCATGCCGAACATCGGCATCCTTCAGACCGACGGTACTGGGTCGACGCAGATTCTGTTGGTTGAGCAAACACTTTATGCAAGTTCGCTCTTCCGCGCGTTATCTGTTTTACCCAACAGAGTCAAGACATCCTATTACAGCCGATTGCCAGGTCGCCACGACTCTCGACGGCAAGAGTATGTCGGGTGTTCGTTCGATTTGCTGACGGCCGAGCGCGGGTAGGTAAGACACATATAGCGGTGCCTAGCCCACCGAGAAAAAGCAGCCCATACCTCCGCTGTGCGACCCCGTCGCATAGCAATCGTGGTGTTGCCCGACCGCAGCCCACGCGCGAAGCGGACCAACTCCTTAATTCGGCTGTGCACCGCTTCGGTCATCCAGGCCTGTAAGTCGTCATCCCGCCTTACGCCACCCCTGCTCTCCTGTCGAGCCTCGGAGAACATCGATTAACGGCGTAAAGACTCTATGGCGCGGTCTCAGGAGTGTACGGCAATAACTCTTGACATAGTGTCATATATTATGTATAGCTGGCAGGGTTCGAGGACGTCTGACATCCGATACACCACGTGGACCGTGCGACAAGCGACGCGATCTCGCGGCGACAGAGGAGAGCCCCATGCGCCCATGGCTTCGCCGACTCATCATGTTGAGCTGCCTTCCCCTCATGCTGGTCCTGCCACGGCTCGTGGCCGCTCAGCCAGCCGAGTGTCCGGGGGGGTACTCGGACAGCTTCCAACTCACGGGAGAGGTCAATCAGGTCAAGACCTTTACGCTCCCTGATCTCTTGCTGCAATCGCACAACTGGACACGGGTCAAGGACTTCTTTCTGGCCGGGAGCGGGTCCGACAGCGGCACGTTCACTGGGATTCTGCTATGGGATCTGTTGCAAGAGGCCCAGGTCATCGTCGATCCCGCTCGGTGCAATGATCTCTCGCGCAAATCCGTCTTGATTACCGGGAGTGACTGCTACGAACAATTGTATGCCCTGGGCGAACTGGACCCTCGTCTGGGGGGCAGTCATCAGATCATTGTCGCATTTTTGCGCGACGACGTGCTCCTCGACGACGGGGAAGGCATGGCACGCATCATCAACCCGGGCGACAAAGCGGGAGCACGTCGAGTGCGCAAGATCACCCACATTCGTGTGCTGACGCCTCCTCCCCCATAGGAGATGCGGCCTCGGTTGCCAGTGTTCTCTGGCGGGCGATCTGCGTTGTGATCTGTCGCCAGGCCCCCAGATGGAGGCGAGGGTGCGAGGTGATGGTGGGCTTCAAGGGCGCTCCTTGTGTGAAGGAGATGACGCTGACGCATACCGCCATCAAGCACAAACATGACGAAGACCCATGATGCTCTGACGTCGTTGAGATGGTGAGCCTGTCGAACCATTAGTTGGGGATTATGAGACTCGCTCTTAGCAGCGGAAGTACATGAGAGACGCGGGTAGTCCTGGTGACCCATGGTAAGGCAACCGCCCAAAATTTCGCGTTTTCACCGGGAAAGCCAATGGCCGGAAAATTTACGGTTAGCGAGTTGGCAAGAAACCCCACCCATTACGTTTTACCCAGAGTGGGGCAAAGTGGGTATCCCTTAGGGGATTCTTACGCCAATTGATGTCCACAATAATTGATTAATGGCCGTCAATCGGCGGATGCGAGCAATCGGGCTGGGGCCGCGAGATGGGCTACGAGGCGATCGATCTCTACACCGAAGTGAAGGCAATGGCGGCGGCGCTGTAACGCTTGCTACAGCAAAGCACTGTTTTCATGAAAGAAAGGAAAAGAACTATGTTAAGCAACTACTCGAAGCGATTGATACTAGGTGCGGCATCGGCGGCTATTGTGATGGCATCTTCATTCGCGGCTCACGCCGGAGAGACAAATATCAACCTCGCCGTGGCGTCGAATTTTTACGGCGTTCCGCCATCAAATAGCGCGTTAACGGATCTGATTAACGCATTCGAAAGTGCTAACCCTCACTATACTGTCACTGTAGTTGACAACGGGGCCACAGCAACTCTTGCAAGTCATATCATTAGCGGCAACACGCTTAAGGTAGATCTGTTTTTGGCGGCGGACACCGAAACTCCCCTAGATTTACTGATCAATCACTTTTCCCTGGTGGCTCCCTATAACTCTTCCTTCACCCCGCCGCTCTACATCTTTAATTATGCTACGGGCATTCTTGCGTTATTGAGCAACACGCCTGGTGTGGATCTCTCCTGCGAGACCGGCACCTGCGGCTATGATTCCAGTGTTTATGCAACGGTGGCGATTGCCGACCCAAGTCTTGCGCCTTATGGAGTCGCAGCGCAGACGGTATTGACGGGCAGGTATGGTCTTACACCTCCTCTTTCCGGCAACAGTCTTGTCAATGAATATGCCAATATCACGGCAACGTATAATGCGGTTATCGACCAGACTGACCCGGTAGGATTTGTGGCAATGTCAGCAATCTGTTCCAACGGGAGTTATCCGACGTCCGGAACAAGTGCTTTAGCGTATTTTGCTATTGAAAGTGGTTCTACACCTGGATCTCTGATAAACAATTACAATCCTCTTACTCAAGCTGGCATTGCGATTCGCAACGATCGTACAGCGGCGCAGGATGCCGAACTAGAGGCCTTTGTCACGTTCTTGACGGACTTTACGACGTCACCATCGCCAGATTCGCAAATGATCACCACGCTTAAAAAATATTGCTATGGCGCTCCGTAAAACCGCCTGTGCGGCAGCGGCAGTACCCCCCAGGACGGCGATCATGATCGGCGGCTTTGTCCCCCATCCCCCCAGCGCGCCGTGGGGTCGTCCCCGTTCGCCACCTGAGAGCATGCTTGCCATATTCGCCGTGACCAAGGGCACTTGATGCGCCTTCATGGCAGAGCACAGGCAGCATACCCGGCTGTGGCTACCTGTGTGGAGCCTTGGGCTCCTCGGCGAAGTGCAACAGGCCAGACTGCTGCATGACGTCGGCGAGCCACATGAGCTCGGGCTCCTCGGCACGGAGAATTTCGCCGATCAAGACAAGGCGCAGTAAAGACGTATCGGGCTGATCACTAATGAGGACAGGATGGTTGCATGCGAGCACTCCTGCGTGTTTAGAGGTCCCGTGGGGGAGGTTGAGTGATGATTTTATCACAGATACATGATAGAAGGCTATTATACATGACAATAGCGCCTAAAATTTCTCCGATTCACCGAAAAAGCCGATACGCTAGGATTGCTCCTGGCCGTGGCTGTCACGGCCGCTAGTGTGCAAGATCGCGACGGGGGGACTGCGCTGCTGGCTCCTCTCCGCGCCACATGTTTCCGACTCCAGCTCATCTGGCGGATCAGGCGTATGCTGGGGATCTGATCGCAGGGCTATGGGCCCTACGGCCCTAGCGGAAAATCCGCCTGGCCATTGTCAAGCGACCTGAGGGGACCAAAGGGTTCCTCCTGTTGCCGAAGCGATGGATTGTGGAGCGCACATTTGGCTGGCTCAACCGTTACCGTCGCCTAGAAGGTATTTGAAAAGGGATGATGTCTCCGCATGGGGGCGGTCCCCGATGATGTACAGACCGACCCCGAGGGTATGGGCTTGATGAAAGCTTCAAGGCTCGGAAGGAGCTGGCAAGCCCACCGAATTGAATCCAAAGCGCTTAAGGGTCACCTGTCCATCGAGCGACAGGATATAGAGCATCAAGTCGGCGGCCCCCGCACGAGCCCCCTTCACCAAGGCGAGCCCGTACTCCGGTCCCACGCGCAGAGCCTCAGGAATGTCGACTACTTGGAGCTCCGGGAGCTGGCTCATCCGGAGTCGGGCGCTGGTACAGTAGCCGAGAACGACGTCGACCACGCCCTCGCGCAGCGCCGCAATGGCAGGGTCCGCGCCACCGCCAGTGGCGCTGGGGAGGGTGCCGCCGACGATCTGCCGGGCCTTCTGATCCAGGATCGCGAAACTCCCCGGTTTCACCCGATCTGCCAGCCGGAACATCGCCCAGGTATAGTCGCCCGCCGGGTCGGCTTTCGGCGTTGATGTGCCCAGTTTGACCCCTGGGTCGAGGAGGCGGTCGAGGAGATTGGTGGGGGTGAGCCCGACGCGCGGCAGCGCCACGGCGCACAGGGTGTTCCGCGTGAACATGGCGACGACCGTCGCACGTCCCTCCCGCTGAAGCGTCAGGGGATGGCCCAGATCCGCGGAGGCGAAGACATCAACCGGCTCGCCGCGTTCGATGCGTTCCCGCATCAGCCCGGAGGGCCCGAAGTCGGCCCGCACCTGCAGGCCGCGCGTCGCCTGGTAATCGGCCGTGATTTGCGTCATCACCTCACGCAGGCTCCCTGCGCCATAGAGGACGAGATCTTCCCCTGAGGCGCAACTGAGTGGTAGGCCAGTAAGCAAGAGGCTGAGCATTCCCCAGCAAACGACGCGCTGCAGTACGGTCGCAAGGATAAGTCGCAGGCGCGAGGCTTGGGCGCTTGTCTGTCCTTCTCGGATGCCATGTTGCCTTGGCTGGTCTCTGTTGGCGAGGTGTCCCCTCGTCAATCGAGTGAGCGCGGGGCACGCCATGCTGGTCACGATCTCTCCTCCATCTTCTGACATGCGTGGTTGAGGTCGCCGATCGGTGCAGACTGTCATATGTCACTTCTGTTCAAGATCAGCTTGAGTCGTGGCATGAAAGGTTCGCGCCGTTCGTCAGGCTGATCGCCTGCCAGGCGTGGCAGACGGTTACGGTGCGTGTGGTGAGGTCAGTTATGGTATGGGTCACAGGATCGAGAGTCAATGACAATTGACATTATGCCTATTGTGGCATACGCTGGCCCCATACCGGTTTCAGGCAGTAGGCCTATTTCCGCTGCGCTGATCGCCCTCTCCCTCGGGGAGAGGGTAGGGTGAGGACCACAGAGCGGCAGGGAGAGCGTATGCGAATCCTCGAACGTCAGACGCTGATTTGAAAACCGCTATAAGGGGTGTGGTGGTCTCTCTCAAGAGCATGGAAATAGCTCGCGACGTATGGTCAAGCAAACGTTGGATGGGAGAAGGTCTGATGCGGCTGCGACACGCGACGCCTCTGATATGTTCCTTGGTGATGGTCTTCTGCCTGGGTGCGTTCTCTGGACAGGCAGGTGAGCCGGCGACATCCACCCTTGATGCCCAAGTACGCATCGATGGCGTGGTGGATCAGCCGTTAACGTTGCATGCCTCGGACCTGGCGACGCTTCCACGTCAGACGCTTCAGGTACGGGATCACGACGGCCAGGAGAGCGTATTTGAGGGGATGGCACTTGTGGAATTGCTGCAACGCGCAGGTGTGCCGCTTGGAAAGGACCTGCGCGGCGATCGGATGCTGACCTATGTCGTGGTCGGAGCGGCGGACGGCTACCGGGTGGTCTTGGCGTTGCCAGAACTCGATCCGGCGTTCAGCGACCGCCTGATCCTCCTGGCGGACCGTCGGGACCAGCAGCCGCTGTCACCAAGGGAAGGACCGCTGCGACTCATTGTGCCCGGCGACAAACGACAGGCGCGTTGGGTGCGCCAGGTCACATCGGTGACCGTCCGTCGGGCTGAGTGAACAGTAGCCACAGCTCGGCATGCTGGACCACCCATCCGCCTGCTGCGACCGATGGGTGGCTGAGCAGCGGCGCTCGTCACTCCGTGGCGATCATTACATCGCTGGCTTTGATCACGGCGTACACCTCTTTGCCAGCGGCGAGTTTGAGACGATCAGCTGATGCTTTTGTGATAATGGACACGACTTGCGCCCCCCCAGGCAACTCCAGCGTCACTTCGGTATTCACCGCCCCTGGGGACACATTTTTTACGGTTCCTTTGAGGGCATTGCGAGCACTGATCTCCATGGGTCATCCTCCTTGTCGTCGTAGATATCGACTCATGCAACGCAGTCTCTTGGGGTTGAGTCCTCAGATATCGCCGTCAATATGATAACACATCACACCAGCAGTGCCAGATGCTGAATCGTAACAGGTGCTTGCCCGGATTGCGAGTACGGCCTTCATCCCACCGCCTGCGCCATGGGCAGGGTCCAGTCCACTACCGAGCCGCTCTGGTCGTGCTGCACCTGAATCAACTGCGCCAGAATGGCGACGGCGATCTCGAAGGGGGATTCGGCGCCAAGATTCAACCCGATAGGAGCCTGGATCCGGGACAGATCGTCCTTCGTAAAGCCTGCAGCCGACAACGTCTCGACGCAGGTGGCCACCCGCCTGCGACTCCCCATCATGCCCAGATAGCGCAGGGGCTGTTCGCGCAGGCGCTGCACGGCGGGCATGTCGAGCCGATGTCCCACACTCATCAACACGACAAAGGTGGCAGGGGTGAGGTCCAGGCTCATCAGGGCCTCTACCGGATCAGGATCGCGCACGATGGCTGCAGCGCTGCTGTAGCGTTCGGAGGAGGCATAGCCGGTATCATCAACCAGTATGACCTGAAAGCCTGCGTGCCTGGCCAACTCGCACAGCGACTCCGCCACCAGCGTCGTCCCCAGAATGATCAGCCGCTCGGGCGGGTGCACCACGTGAATAAAGGCGTGAGAGCCCTCGGTCTCCCAGCGTACCGGATGCTTGCCCAGGGCTAGGGCTTCCAGAGCCGCTTCAAGCGCGGCTTCCTCGACCTCGCCATGCAGCAGGCCTTGTCCCACGAGGGCGGGTGTGCCGGGCCTCGCGACATCCCCTTGCCGTTCCAATGGGGTCACCAGGGCAATACGCTGTCCACGTCTGAGAGCACAGCTCACTTCCTGCAGGAACCCCGGCCCGAAGTCGCCAAGGGGCTGCACGAGCAGCTCTACCGTTCCGCCGTGGAGCATGCCAGATCGATGTGCCACGTCTGCAGGAAGCGTCATAGCCTGGACGGCAGCTGGCCCCAGTAAGGCGGACCGCAGAGACGGCACCACCAGACTGTCGACAACCCCACCGTCGAGCCCACCGACGGCTTCAGTGAGCGTGACGATCATACATGTTCCGGGCGGCGAGACCTTGGGTACTTGCCGATGCACCGCCATCACGGTCGCCAGGACGGCGGCTTCCCCGCTGGCCAAGATCTGTGCGGCCCGTTGCCAGAATTCATCCACGTAGACTTCTCCTTCAGACTGGCTCTGCCAGCGCAAGGCACGAGCCAGTCTCCATCTGATACAGGCTAAGAATCGATCCAATGCTGAGCCAGCAGCCGCGACATGATCAGCACGAGAGCCGCCAACACCGCCAGGAGCACTGCCAGGGCCAGCGCCGCCGAAAGATCGCTCTCGAGGGCCGCCATAATCGCCAGCGACATCGTCTGTGTACGCCCAGCCAAATTCCCCGCAAACATCAGCGTGGCACCGAACTCGGAGACGGCCCGGGCCAAGCACAAGACGATGCCGCTCGCGATGCCAGGAAGTGCCAGCGGCAGGGTGACATGCCAAAAGCTCTCCAGGACCGAGGCACCATCGATGGCGGCAGCTTCTTCAACCTCTAGTGGGATGCTAGCGAAGCCCAGTTTCGCGCCGCGGACATAGAATGAGCCCGCGACAAAGGCTTGTGCCATGACCACCGCCGGCATCGAAAAGGGCAGTTCGATCCCCAGGACTTCAAGCTGGGGGCCGAGAACGCCACGTCGTCCAAAGGCCATCAGGAGTGCCACCCCCGCCGTGACCGGCGGGAGGACGAGTGGTATATCGGTAATGGTTTCAAGCAGCCATTTCCCGGGAAACTGCCGACGCCCCAGGAGATAGGCCAGAGGGGTTCCGATGGCGAGTGACACCAGCAGTGTGGTCACACTCGTGATCAACGTCACCCAGAGTGCCTCAACGACCACGGGTTTCGTCATGCTGGGCCAGAACGCCGGGTCCACCATGGCGCGCCAGACGAGCGCCGCCAGTGGGATCAGGATGAACAGCACCAGCAGAGCGCTTGGCACCGCACACAGCCGGGCCGTCTCGTCTCGTCGGCCGCGCACGCACTCGCGAGCCCGCACCTGCGGCAGCGATTCTTCACGAATGACCTGCTCCATGGCACCCTCCTGCGATCAACCTGGCTCTACCATGAGATTCAGCGTCTGTCCCTATCCATCTCATTCCACACCGGCGGCCAGGAAACCGTGGCGGACCAGGATGGTCTGCCCCGCAGGGGAAAGCACATACGCGATGAAGGCCCGCGCGCCAGCCTCGTTCTGGGCACCCTTGACCACCGCGATGGGGTATTTAGCAATGACGTTAAATTCCGGTGGGATCTGGATGACCCGGACCGCGTCGCGGAGCGCAGGGGTCACGTCGGTAGAGTAGACGATGCCGGCATCGGCTTCGCCCAGTTGGACCTTCGCGGCGACTTGCCTGACGTTCGTCTCCTCGGAGACGAGGTTCGCCAAAACGCGTTTAGAAAGATCAGAGCCAAAGGCAGGATTCTGGCTCATCTTCTCCAGTGCCTGGCGAGCGTAATTGCCCACCGGGACTTCTTTATTGGTGAGGACGAGCTTGATGTTGGGTTTAGCCAGATCCTGCAACGTCTGAATACCTGCCGGGTTCTTGGCGGGAACGACCACCACCAGTACATTGCGCGCAAAGATCTGTGGTTGACCAAGAATGGTCCCATCTTTTTCTGCTCCAGCCATATTCGGCTCGTCAGCCGAGGCGAAGACATCGGCGCGCGCGCCCTGCGCCAGCTGCGTTCGCAGCGTTGGTGAGCCCGCGAAATTGAAGGTGAGCTTGGGGCTGGGATTGGCCTTCTCGATTTCGGCGGCCATTTCCTTGAAGGCGTCGGTCAGTGAGGCGGCGGTGAAGATCGTGAGCTCTCCCTGGATCTGTGGTGCTTCGGCGGCTGTCGTGCTACCTCTCATGGCCAGCATCAATCCGAGTGCCAGGAGCACTGTCATCAGTGGGTGAACAAACCTCATACGTCCGTGTTGAGGAATTCCATATGAATGTGTCGTTCCCGGCTGCCCGAGCATGATCCCTTGTCGCATCTGGTGCATCCCCCTCCGATATCGGCTTACGAGGCCAATTCTGCTACCACCGTCCCAGCTTTGGAGCTGTCGTAGCCGCCAAGCGTGGCAAGCTCCTCCTGGAATGGACGACTCACTGCGGCGTCGAGCATCGCCTGGATGGCGGGGGTGTTCAAGAACTCCAGCGGGATCACGAGGTCGTAGCGCTCTTCCTGCAATGGGAGAAAATCGAGCCCCAAGGCCCGTGCCACGGCCATAATCCCAGGCCCTGTATCGGCCTGACCACGCGCCACGGCGTCGGCGACCTCCAGGTGGCTTGAGACCTCATAGCGATAGCCATTCACGTGCGTGGGCGTCACCCCGGCATCCTGGAGCCACAGGTCGAGTAACGTCCGGCTGCCGGCCCCAGGCTCGCGATTCACCATCGTGATATCTGCACGCGCGAGTTCCGCGGGACCGGAAATTCCTTTCGGATTCCCACGGGCGACGACGAGTCCCTGCTGCCACTCCGACAGGGTCACGATGACGAGCCGGCGTCCAGACAATTCGCGCCGCACGTACGAAATGTTGGATTCGCCCGTGTCTGGATCCCACAGGTGCGTGCCAGCAGCGTGGGCTTCGCCACACCCGAGCAGGCGTAGTGCCGCCAGACTGCTGCTCTCGACCCAGATCAGGCGGTAGCCTGGATAGCGTCTCGTCATGTGGGCGCCTAACAGCGCCAGGGCCGGATCACAGCCCAGGACAACCACGGTGCGTTCCGGCAATTCGGCGTCGACCCATAGATCCACGGTCACCCACGGTTTAGACACAGGTTGTGTCTGCCCCTCATGTGGAGCGGAAATAGTCAGCCCATCGGCGGCGGTGAATGCCCCCGCGCCCGTCAGTGGACGGGCAAGCAACCGACTTCCCACGCGTGCCAGTTGAATACGTGTGCGATTGACGTCTGTGATTGATGGTCCACCTAGCCATTCCGCTTCAAGCTGTCGCGGCGCATCGGTGAGGTGGAAGAGGTCCTCCACTCGGCACCCTAAGGCTTTTGCCAAGCGCATGGCGACAAGCGTGCTGGGTACATAATGCCCCGCCTCGATGGCGTTCATCGCCTGCCGCGTCATTCCGCAGCGGCGGGCCAGCTCTTGTTGGCTCAAGCCCGCGGCTTGCCGTCGGCTACGGATGCGATTCTCAACGGGTAAAGCGTGCCCACGCGGTACCATACCATCACCTCCACGAGGACAGTAGAGGATACCTGTCCACATGTCAATCATTATTGACTAGACGATTGTGACCTCAAGGTGAGAGCCCTGTATAAACCGGCGATACCAGTGCACACAATCAAGACTCTCGGCGGTCAACTAGCTGGCTTTTAGAAGTACAAATGTGGTGTATGCTTGCTATATCAATAAAATGTTGATATAATCGTTGCAGGGTCACCATTATATGCAGAGGGGAGAACGACCATGCAGGAGTTGACCAGCAAGCAAGCCCAAGTGCTGGCCTACATCCAGCAACGAATGCAACGGACAGGACAGGCGCCCAGCTACCGCGAGATCGCCGCACAACTGGGGGTCACGGTGCGGACGGCATACCAGCATGTGCAGGCCCTGGAACGCAAGGGCGTGCTAACCATGAACCGACGTCATCATGGCCTGCGCTTAGCCGCAGAACACCTGCCACCCACCGGCCTCCCCATCATCGGACGTGTGGCCGCCGGGGCGCCGATTCTCGCCACCGAAAACATCGAAGGGTATCTGGAGATTGACCGTCTACTGGAGGATCGCTCGACCCTCTTCGCCCTGCTGGTGAAGGGTGACAGTATGATCGACCGGCAGATTCATGAGGGAGATTACGTCATCGTCCGCACCCAGCCCTGGGTTGAGCACGGCGACATCGGCGTGATTGCGATCGATGAAGAGATCACGGTGAAAACGGTGCTGCACCGCCGCACCGGGTTGTGGCTGAAGCCGGAGAACCAGCAACAGGGGTATCCTTTAATCCACCTTCGACCCGAGCAGCATGTCCGCATCGCGGGCAAGGTGAT
>Ga0137403_10000618_pt1 | contig 46032 bp, 45 predicted proteins | sample CZOMad2_1_16fung_FD_122057 | JGI IMG/M metagenome (GOLD analysis project Ga0137403, IMG submission 122057) | Vadose zone soil fungal communities from Angelo Coast Range Reserve, California, USA - CZOMad2_1_16fungal (Hybrid Assembly) | ecosystem: Environmental > Terrestrial > Soil > Vadose zone... | reverse complement strand
TTCCGCTGGTTTGATCGATCAGCACTGCCGTTCCGCTCGACCCCACGTCGGTGTCTCCCTGATCCAGGCTCAGTTGGTTCGAAGGCGTAAACCAATCCGGCGCCCGATGCGGTGGTCGTCGCCGACAACGTACCGCAGAAAGCGCCGCCGCAGTTCGGGTTGGACAAGGACCAACTCACTCCCTTGTTCTGCGGATCGTTCGTAACCGTTGCCGTAAGACTTTGAGTACCGCTGGCAGCCACCGTTGCTGTCATCGGCGAAAGCGTTACCGCGATGACCGGCGCGGCTGTCACCGTAACCGCTGCCGCAGCCGTCTTTGTGCTATCGGCCACAGGCGTCGCGGTCAGCGTCACTGCGGCAGGCGCCGGAACGCTAGCTGGTGCTGTGTAAGTCACCGCTGCTCCCGAGGCGCTGGAACTCGCGGACAGCGTACCGCAAGTTGCCCCGCTGCAACCTGAGCCCGAGAGCGTCCAGGTCACGCCCTTGTTTGCACTGTCATTTGCTACCGTCGCCGTAAACGCCTGAGTGACCCCGACTTGGACGGACACTGCCGTCGGCGACACCGCTACGGAAATCGCACCACCGGTGGGCGCTGGACTGCCCGCACCGGCTCCACCTCCGCACCCGCTCAGTCCCATTACTCCTAAACCTAAGCCCGAAAGGACGACAAACAGCAGTCGCGTGGCACGCTCCACATACACTCGTGTCAAGGCAGTCTCCGTCTCTCCGTACAGTTTTTTCCTGGTGTAAACTTCCGCGGGGCTGGAAGGTCTACCTACTGCATTGCATGTTCACAACCGCTATGGTTCGGCTGCGGTCTGAACCCGTTCGGTTGGCTAAAGTTGCTCTAACTATATCAAACGGAAGGCCCAAAAGCCAAGAAAGCACTTCTGGTCCCGCCGCCACGTTAGAAACCTCTATACCAGTCCTATGCCCATTTAGGAAAAGAGACTGCGCAGAAAGGCTCGGACACGATTCACTACCGAATCGTCCTTGGGTGCTGCCGCAGCCGCGGGTTTTGGCCCCGATGGCTTTGCCTCCGCGACCGGCCGAACCACCGGTTCGCCTTCTACCCGGCCCTGATAAATCAACGTCGGCCGAACGCGCACACGCCGCACCAAAACGATCAGTTTGGCGTCAAAGTTGTCGCGTTGCACCGCCGCTTTCGCGTCATAGGCCAGCGGAGGCATGAATACTTGATAGACGGGCTCTTGCTTCGTCGTCGGCGTTTTTGTCGGAGCGGCTGGCTTCTCGGAAGTGGCAGGCGCTGGGGCCGGTTTGTCAGGAATGGTTGGCGGCGACACGCGCGCGGGGGGCGGCGCATCTACTGCTGCGGGCGGCGGCGTGGGTTCTGGTTCTTTCTTTCCCACCGCGTCACGCTCCCGAATCTCCTCGGTCGTGGCCAGACGGCTGACTTCCGGCGGCGGGGGATCGTTTTTGGCCAACTGCAATTCGCAGGCGCAGTGCCCGGTCGTGTTCTGCAGGCCCTCCAACGCGCCATTGTTCAGGATAATGTCGCCGCCTTGCGGCACGATAACGCTCTGTCCCGTGAGCTGCTGTTCCAGGCGAATGGCGCCCGACATGGCGCGAACGCACATCATTCCCGGGGCGTCGAACCCGATCAACGCGTCCTGAGCCGCATCGCCGATGGAAATGGGTTTGGCTTGAATCTGCGCGGTATAAATCGTCACCGCGGGCTGCTTGTCGACGTGCACCCGCACAATGCCCGTGTCGAGCGCCAGAGTAAGCGACACTCCGGATTTGAGCACCGAAAGGTGCGCGGGCCCGCAGATGGCGATCTTCCCGCCCTCAACCAAATCCAGGCGTGCCTGCCCCGATTTCACCCGAATGTCGTTCCCGCTACGCAGCACCGTCTTTACTTGACCGTGGACCACTTCCACGCTCATCGGGCCTTGCAGCGCGATGGCCTCGCCTTCAATGGTGCCCACGGAGTCGTCGGCGGGGTTATCCGAGCCCGTTGCCGCCGCGCCCAGCAGTGCCGCCGACAAAATAGCCGCACCCGCGGCGAATGAAACGCCGCCCCGGCGCGATCGTTCACGCCATCGTTCAACTGTGGGTTGAAACATCAATCGATGTCACTCCAGTTCGAGTCCCGCGGTTGTAGCAGCCGCCGACCGTTTACGCTGAGCTGCGAGGCGTGGCGGGTGCTTTGGCCTCGAACTTCCAGACTACTCAGATGCGGAATCGTTATTCGTCGCAACCTTCCAGCAAGCTCCGCCTATACTATACGCCGACCTTTATGTCAGACGCAGCCGAGCATTCCGGGCACGAGCGAGGCCACCAAGCCTCTACGGAGGACTCGACGTTGCGCAATCCGTCGTCCGTGGTTGGGTCTGTCGGCGCTCACTACGACACGCGATTGCCAAATCTGCCGTGGTCGCGCCGCGTCCAGATCCCGTTGATCGCCGCGGCCGTCTACACCGCGATTCGTACCCTCGGGCCGACGCTCCGCTACGAAGTGCTGGGCTGGCAGCACGCCGAGCGCGTCTACGCAGCGAAGAAGCAGTGCATCTGGTCGTTCTGGCATCGCGTGATCATCCCAATCGTATGGTGGAGGCGAAATCACGGCGTCGTGATCATGAACACAACCGCGTTCGACGGCCAGTGGACACGCAAAGTCATCGAATGGCTCGGTTTCGGCACCGCGCAAGGTAGTTCTTCTCGCGGCGGATTGCGGGGCCTCGCGGTTATGGCCAAACGCCTCGGCGAGGGTGTCGATTGCGGCTTCACGATCGACGGTCCTCGCGGCCCGCGTTACATTGCGAAACCGGGCCCAGTCATGCTCGCGCGAAAAACTGGCTGTCCGGTGATGGTGTTCCATATCGGCGTCGATCGCGGCAAAACCTTCGAGAAAACGTGGGATCATTTTCTCTTGCCGATGCCGTTCGCTCGGGCGGCCATACTGTTTGCCCCGCCGATTTACGTGCCGCCCGACGCAACCGCCGAACAACTGGAAGCCAAGCACGCCGAAATGCAACGCGAACTGGAACGCGTACGCGACGTTGCCGAATCCTGGTTCACTCTGACCGACGCCGAGCGCGCAAAACACCGCGCGGAGTTTTCGGCATAGAGCATCGCGGAATCCCCGTCATTGCCTTGTGTTTTCGCTGCGTTCACCGAGCTTCACTGGGATATCGAGTTTCTTACCGCCGCGATATACGGTTAGCGTTACCGTATCGCCTGGCCGCTTGCGATTCAAAATAATATTCATGTCCATCGAAGTGCCGATTTTCGCGCCGTCAATGGCCACGATCACGTCCCCTCCGATGGCGATGCGCTGCATCCCCGCCTGCGCAACGCGATCGCCACCGCGCACTCCCGCCGCTGCGGCTGGCCCGCCTTTTGCTGCGTTTTCCACCAGCAAACCCTCTTGGACGGGCAAGTCCAACGCCTGCGCGAGATAGCCGCCGACAGGAATGGTTTGCACGCCGATATATGCCAAATGCACGCGCCCTTCGGTGATCAAATCCTGCGCGATTCGTTTTGCGGTGTTGATGGGAATCGCGAATCCGATTCCAGCGGTGGTGCCGCTGGGCGTATAGATAGCGGAATTGATGCCGATCACTTCGCCATGCGAATTGATCAGCGGACCGCCGGAATTGCCGCGGTTGATGGCGGCGTCGGTCTGGATCGCTTCATCGATCAAAGTGGTCTGGCTCGTCTGCACGGTGCGCCCTAGTGCGCTGACTACGCCGGTGGTCAAGGTGCTCTGAAAGCCGAAGGGATTGCCGATCGCCAAAACTTTTTGGCCAACTTGCAGTGAAGTGGAATCGCCCAGTGGCAGTGCTATGAGATGCTTGCCCTTAGGATCGATTTTCACCAAAGCGACATCGTTTCGCTGGTCGGCGCCAATAAACTTTCCGGGATATCGCGACTGGTCGCCGAGAACCACTTCGATCGACTGCGCTTCCTGCACCACGTGAAAATTCGTGAGGATATAGCCCTTTTCGTCGATCACGAATCCCGAGCCCGCGCCCTCCACGGGAACCGGATCCATGAAGAAGTCGTACTCGGTCGCCTTCGTCAGAATGTTAGCGACTGCCGGTGATGCCGCGCGGTACACGCGTACGTTGATAGACTCGTCGTCGGTCAGCGCCGCGTCTCGCGCGGCCAAGTCGGTTTTGCCGGCGGTGTTTGCGACGCGACCCGCGTCGCCGGACGGCGCCGGTAACGCGCTATCACCGCGTGGCACAGCGCCGACGTCCACGGGTTGCCGCTGGCCCCAGCGAGCCCCCACCCAATACGCTCCTAGTAGCAGCACCCCGCAAGCAAGAATCAGGCGAGTTAGGCTGGTTGGTTTTCGCTCAATCATTTTCGAAATCCTTCCCTGACCACACGTTGGTACTAGTATAGGCAAAATTCCCGCAGCGTTCATGAGCCAGCCTAAAAAACGAGCCCTCGGCGGCTAAAGCCTTGTTGCGTTGCGTCAGTTACGGCACGGCTAAAGGCGAGCCCTGGCGAAAACCGTCGCGCATCGACATTGTACGTGCGGTCGCGGTTTATCCTTTCCCCCTGAGTTTTTCCGCTAGGGTTTCCACTTGCCGGCGGGTGTCTTCGAGCGAACCGGAGCAGTCGATTTTCTCTGTGGCTAGCTTTAGTTTTTCTTCCACTGGGAGTTGTGATGCGATGCGGTTGCGAGCCTCTTCTTCACTGAGACCCCGTGCGCGCAGGCGCTCGAGTTGCTGTCCGGGATTGCACCAGGTAACCACGAGGCCATCCAAATACTTCTGATAGCCGGCTTCGACCAGCAGCGCGGCTTCGACAAACGCGACACCAAGGTCACCTTCGCACGCCCATTCCTCCATCTGCCGCAGAATAAGTTCCTGCACGCGCGGGTGAACGATGGCGTTGAGGCGATCGAGCTTTGCGCGATCGGCAAAAACGACGGCGGCCAGCTTTTTGCGGTCGATCCCGCGCGAGGCGCCGTTGGCGTCAATGACCGCGGGCCCAAACTCGTGGACGACTTCTTCGTACGCGATCTGGCCCGGTTCCATCAACTGGCGTGCGAGCGCGTCTGCGTAAAGGACCTCGAAGCCGAGATCGCGCAATATCGCGGCGACGGTGCTTTTGCCGCTGGCGATGCCGCCGGTCAGACCGAGTTTGAGCATGGCGTTTTAGCGCGCGGCGGCGACCGACGGAATGGGCTGCGAGTCGTTTTTCCCGCGGCGCAGGCGCGCGGCCTTGACGGTGTTGCTCATCAGCATGGTGATGGTCATGGGGCCGACGCCGCCGGGAACGGGAGTGAGCGCGCCCGCGGTGTTGATAGCGTCGGGGTGGACATCACCGATGAGCACGGAACCTTTGGCGCGGAATTTTTCGAGGCGCGGGGGAAAATTTTGCAGCAAGCGTTCGGCTTCTTTGGCGTCGGTGACTTTGTTGGTGCCAACATCGATCACCGTGGCGCCAGGACGAATCCAGTCCGCGGCGACGTAGCCGGCCTTGCCCATCGCGGCGACTACGATATCGGCGCGGCGGACGACGTCGGGAAGGTCGCGCGTTTTCGAGTGGCAGATGGTAACGGTGGCGTTGGCGTGCATGAGCAACAGCGCCATAGGTTTGCCGACGATGTCGCTGCGGCCGAGCACCACAGCATTCGCACCTTCGATCTTGATTTCAGCGCGGCGGAGAATTTCCATGCAGCCTGCGGGTGTGCAGGCGACCAGGCCGGGTCGTCCGCTGACGAGGCGGCCGAGGTTGACCGGGTGAAAGCCGTCAACATCTTTTGCGGGATCGACAGCCTCGAGCACGCGCTTGGTGTCGACGTGTTGCGGCAGCGGGAGTTGAATGAGGATGCCGTCGACGTTATCGTCCGCGTTCAGTTTATCGACCAGCTGCAGGAGTTCGTCGGTGGTAAGGGATGCGGGAGGTGTGTACATCCAGCTGGCTAGACCGAGTTGTTCACAGGCCGCAATTTTGGATTTTACGTAGAGCTGAGAGGCGGGATTTTCGCCTACTAGGACGGCGGCCAGGCCTGGCCGAATACCTTGGGTGGCGAGGTGACGGATCTCGACTTGGAGGTCGGTGAAGACTTGGTCGCGGATTTTAGTACCATCAAGAACGTGTGCGGTCATTGAAACTCTTTCTCTCGGAAGGAGGTAAGGGGCGATGGTAGCACAGAGGTGAGGAGAGCCAAGAAGACGCCGAGCCTGAGTGAAAGAGAGCGGTGCCGGCGACGAAGAGACGCTGTTTGATGACGGAGAGTTTTGTGGCGGTATCGCTGACCCGTGGGCGACGGTCTAGGGGGCACAGGCCCCTCGCAGCTCGGGGTAAACAAGAGTGTCTGTGCTGCTTCTGCCTGGTTGACCGTAACGCCCCACCCCCCTGGTTTTTCTGTAAGCGTTGATTGTGGGATGGTTAAAGTCATTTGTTTTGTTAGACTTCTGCAAGTATTGATTCTAAATGGCTTAAGATCAGGCGGGAACGAGCACCAAGTGCAGTGATGATGGCGGTTAGCGGGCGAGGAATGAAATCCAGTATACACGAGAGAGGATAGCATAGAAGTACACATCTGTCAAATTATTTCTTGGTACTAGGACGATTTTTAGGTGACGTTTTCCTGCATTGGCGGGGCCCAGCATTCGAATTACCGTGAGTCTTGGGATTTGCGAGCGGCATCTCATAGCCTGAGTTAGCGAGGATTTCATGGCTGTCATTCGTACGTGTGCAACTTGCGGGCAGAAAAACCGGGTTCCGGGTCGGCAACTTGCTCGCATTGGACGTTGCGGGGCTTGCAAGGCGGACTTGCCGGCAGTGGCCGAGCCTTTGGCGGTGGATGAGAGCTTATTTGACGAGATCATACAGAATGCGCAGGTTCCGGTGCTTGTCGATTTCTGGGCGGACTGGTGTGGCCCTTGCAAGATGGCTGCGCCGGAGGTGGCGCGGACCGCCGCGGATATGGCTGGCAGGGCGGTTGTGCTCAAGGTGGATACGGAACGGAATCCTGAGCTTGCCGGGCGGTTTCAGATTCGGGGCATACCTAATTTCGTGGTTTTGTCTGGCGGGCGTGTGGTGATGCAACAGGCTGGAGTGGTTGGGCACGAGCAGATGGAGGCGTGGCTGCGGTCGGCTGCGGAAGTTACGGTTTGAGATTAGATTGATTCATGGTCTCACCGACTTGGGCCGTGATCGATCACGCTGGGGTCCCTCCACTGCGCGGGCCCTTCGCGGCTCAGGATAAACCGGCGCTCTGGGAACCGAGCGCGGGAAAAAGCCGGCCCGCTTCGGTCGGGATGACAGTTGCGAGTTGCCGAAGAACGGAGAGATATGTTTGGGGATGAGCGTCGGGAATTGGAGAAGAAGGCGAAGGCGGAAGGACGGTTGCCGCCTGGGCAGTCTTTGACATTGAAATGGCCTGTGTTGCATGCGGGGGATGTGCCGCGGTTTGACGCGGGGCGGTGGGATTTCAAGATTTCTGGGTTGGTGGAGGCGTCTCGGCGACTGAGTTGGGAGGAGTTTCGGGGGTTGCCGCAGACCGAAATTACTTCGGATTTTCATTGTGTCACGCGTTGGAGCCGGTTAGATAACCGTTGGAAGGGCGTGCTTTTTACGGAGGTGATGAAACTGGTGTCGGCAAAGGCTGAGGCGCGGTTCGCTCTGATATTGGCCGAAGAGGGCTATACGGCCAATGTGCCTCTGGAGGATTTGCTGCGGCCGGACGTTTTATTTGCATTTGATCATGATGGGGAGCCGCTTGCCGCGGAGCATGGCGGGCCGGTGCGGTTGATTGTGCCGCAGTTGTATGCGTGGAAGAGCGTTAAGTGGGTGCGGGGATTTACGTTATTGGATCACGATCAGTTGGGATTCTGGGAGCGAAATGGGTATCACGCGTATGGGGACCCTTGGAAGGAGCAGAGGTATTCGAGGACGTAGTGCGCGGCCTGGGTGCCGGGTCAAAGAGCTGGCGAGCTAAACTCGCAGCTACAAAGGCGGAGCGGGCTGGGGTGAATCGGCAATTTATTTTGGGAGCCAGAAAGGTTGTTTGGCTGGGACGAATTCTATGGGGACACTGGTGACGAAGGTCTTTAGCCAGCTGGTGCATTCATCCATGCCGGCTTGTTCGCTGGGGATGTGGCTGATGATGATCAGGGCTTTGCGTTTGTTTTCGGTGGCGGCGTCGGATACGTATTCTACCGTTTCCCATTCGCGAGTCTCGCCTACCAGTAACACTTCTACGTTGTCCTGTTCGAGGGCGTGAGTTTCGCGGACGAAGCCTGCGGCGCCTGGACTCAGGCCTACCTTGGTTACTTTCATTTCGGGATTTCCTACAACGCGGAGAGATGGGGCGCCTAATTGTTTGGCGACTTCGGCGGCTAGTTTTGCGACTGTGGTTTCTGGCAGCGTGAATACGTGCGGATCGTCGGCGTGTTGGTACTTCTCCCAGCCTAACGAGTGAACCATTCCAGCGAGGATGCCGTCGGGGTTTCTTCTGTGCCAGTGGTCGTGGAAGCGCCAGACGACTAGATGGTGCTGGTCGATGAAGGCGCGCTTTGCAGTCCAGACTGGATCGGATTCGTCCATGCCTTCGGGTTTGTCCTGGTGGCTGTAGAACGTTGGCTCGTGGGTGATGATTAAATTTTGATGATTAGCGGCCGCGCGTTGCAGGACGTCCAAAGTGGCCATCATGGTTACGGCGATGCCTGTTACGGGTGTGTCGGGGTCACCGGCTTTGAAGGTGTCTACGGTTTGGGTCATCCACGGGATGCCGATGTGGTCCTGGATGGCTTTTACGACTTCGCGGGCGGTGGGTTGCTTGGTTTGCGATCGAGCGGTGATGCAGGTGAATGCGGCGATGGTTGCTGCTGCCAGGAATAGCGTGGTTCGGAAGATTTGCTGTTTTGGCATTCGGTCTTCCTTAACGGATCAGGTCTGACTTCGCGTTGATCATCATACAGATTCGTTGGAGTTTTGAAAGGCGGAGAGGGCCGGCTCGCGGAGCGCTCGCGACGTCGCGCTAAAGCGAGCCCCTACATTTCGAACGCGGATCGCGCGGCTGGTCGGCTGCGATTTAGGCTAGGCCCAGGATTCCGTTTAGGGATTGGACTACATATTTCCAGACCAGATAGTAGGCGATCAGGGCGATTAGGCCGCCTATGGGGAGGGCTTGCGCTACTACGTGGGGGATGGGGAAATCGAGGACGCGGGTGAGGATGAAGCCTAGGGGAGCGAGTACGAGGGGCAATATCGCGCCGTGGAAGCCGATCGGCAGATGAGTGCGCTCGTGGGAAGCGATGAACAGCAGGTTCCAGAGGCCCCAGAGATTGGGAACTACCGCCATCGGGAAGACGATCACGCGTTCGATGGGAATGGGGATGTTGCAGACGTAACGCAGGACGCAGAATCCCGTTGCGACAAGGAGAAGGAAAATTGTGGGTACCGTGATTCCGGCCATGTAGGCGCGAAGATAAGCGTGGCGATTCATAACAGCCTCCTGATTCACAAGTGATAGAGCAATGCCGGAATTACTCCAGGAAAAAGAACGAGAGCGGCGGCGGCGACGGCGGCCAGGGCCCAGTCGAACCACGGGACGCGAACGGGTTGTTGTTGATCGAGGCGCCGCAGCATTTGCGGCCAAAGATCACGACGAAGTTCCGTGTGGGTCACCGGGGCGATGTTTTGTTTGAGGAGATCGCGCAAATCCTTGTGGTCATTTTCGTTCATGATTTGGAGTCCTTACTTGCAGAGATGAAAGCTGCTTGCGGAGCATGCGGACCGCGCGGAACAGGCGGACCTTCACCAAGGAAGAGGAAATTCCAACCGCGCTAGCGATCTTGTCGTAGGGCTCTTCTTCGATGAGCGCGAGCGTGGCGACGAGGCGGTACTTGGCGGGCAGGCGGTTGAAGGCCTGGCGAATTTGGTCGCGGGTTTCGCGTTGCACTGCGGAGTCGGGATTTGGGTGCCCGGCGAGATCGTTGGGCAGTTCGGTTTCGGGGCGCTTTTTGCGCAGGTGGTCGAGGGCGGTGTTGGTGGCGATGCGGTAGGCCCAGGCGCCGAAATTGCCGTCGGGGTTGAAGCGTGCTCGGGATTTGTGGATGCGCCAGAAAGTTTCCACGGTCAGGTCCTCAGCTATGCCGGAGTCGCGGACGATGCGGACGATCCAGGCGTAGACGTGCTTCTGGTGCTGGCGGAATAGCACCTCGAAGGCTTCCAGGTCTCCTGCCGCGAACCGTTCTTGAAGGTCCATCCGGCACTCTCTGTTCTTATTACTGGTCCTAGAGGTCCTTGGTTACGGAATGTTTTACACCGGATTTCGGTGGAAGGGCGGGGTGAGAGGAGCCGAGGCTGGTGGTCGACGGATTAAAGTTGGAGAGGTAGCGGACGGGCGAGTGGTTACAAGTTGGATGCACTGCGGTTACAGGAAAGGCGCGGAGGGCCCGGCTCGCGGACTCGCACGGTCGCGCTAAAGTGCGCCCTACGCGCTGACAGGAGGGACAGAGTAGACGCCGCTCTTGAGCGCGATTCAGGTTTTTGGGTTGGGGACGAATTGGTAGCCTAGGCTGCGGACGGTTATCAGGTGGCGGGGCTTGGTGGGGTCGCGTTCGATGTAGCGGCGTAAGCGGACGATGAAATTGTCGATGGCGCGGGTGTCGGTGTCTTCGTGGAGATTCCAGACGTCGTGGAGGATGGCTTTGCGGGAGACCGGGCGGCCGGCGCTGCGGATGAGGTAACGGAGAAGTTCAGCTTCCATTAGCGTTAGTTGGAAGGTTTGTTTGCCGCAGTGGAGTTGGAGGGTTTGGAAATCGAAAAGTTTTCCGTTGAATTTGAAGGACTCTGGCAGTGACAGATCTGAAGACCCGCCACTACGTTCTGTCGCGGGCGGGGTTGGGGATTTTGAGTTTTGTTGCCAGTTTTTACGGCGGAGCAGGCTTTCCAGGCGTGCCAGGAGGATGGCTAGATTGAACGGTTTCGGTAGGTAATCGTCGGCGCCGGATTCGAAACCTTTGAGTACGTCTTCGGGACGGCTGCGGGCCGTTAACATTAATAGCGGAATGTAATTTTGGGATTCGCGAAGCTCGCGGGCTACGGTGAAACCGTCCTTGCCGGGGAGCATTACGTCCAGGACTAAGGCTTCGAAGTCGTGCTTTTTCTGGAGGAGGGTCAAGGCTTCTTCGCCTTTGCTGGTGATTTGGACGGAGTGCCCTTCGGCTTCGAGATTGAAGCGGAGGCCCTCGGCGAGGTGGGCTTCGTCTTCGACGATTAAGATGCGGCTCATGCGCGATAGACCCTGGGGAGTTTTAGGGTGAAGGTGCTGCCGCGACCTTCGCCTTCACTTTCGGCGAAGGCATCGCCGCCGTAGCGGCGGGCTACGGCGCGGACTATGAAAAGGCCCAGGCCGGTGCCTTTTACCTGGCCGGTGGCTGGGCTTTGCACGCGATAGAAGCGGTTGAAAATGCGTTTTAGTTCCGGGCGGGAAATGCCTATGCCGCGATCGCAGACGCTTAGGGAGATGGTATCGATATTGGGAGTACGGACTTCTACTACGATGTCTTTGTTTTCGCCGGAGTACTTGATGGCATTGTCGAAGAGGTTGAAGACAGCGGTGCGGAGTTCTTCGGGATTGCCCATGACGAGCAGATCGTCGGGCGGGGGCGTGCCGAAACGCAGGGTTTCCGGAGGGAGATGGTGACGGAGGCGGGCTAGCTCGAGCGTTTCGGACACTACCGTGGCGAAATTGATTTCTTGCCAGTTGCGTTTGTGGGTCAGATGGCGGGCTTCGCCGGCTTTCAGGACTTGCTCCACCGTGCCGAGGAGGCGTTCGGCGTCTTCCAGCATGATGCGGTAGAAATCGCGGCGTTGGGCTTCGTCGAGCGGGCGAGATTGAAGCGTTTCGAGATAGAGACGGATCGAGGTGATGGGCGTTTTCAGTTCGTGGGTGACGGCGTTGAGGAAGGTGTCCTGGCGTTCGTTGCGGCGGATTTCGCGGACGATGAAGATGGTGTTGACAACCAGGCCGGCGATGATGACGCTGAAAAAAACGATTCCGAGAACTAGCGGAACTACGCTGCGCCAGTGGTAGACGATCCAGCTTACATTTAGAAAAATGGCGAGGGAGACCAGGCAGGCGCCTAGCGTGATGAAAAAGGCGATGGTTTTTCCGCGGCTGGTGATGCGCATTGGTGGGTAGTTTAGTTCAAGCGAGGGGAGGATGCACTGGCCGAGGTGGGCGGAAAGAGGTCGACAGTTTAGAAGTCGAAAGGAAAGGCGCACAGGAAGAGTTGACGTGCGTAGAAGGGCTTGAGGACGGAGTTGCGGAGAATTGAGGTTGGGAGTTTGCGATGGCGTTGATCACAACGGTGGGTCGCAGGAAATTGGCCGGGTGAAATGAAAGAGCCGCGACTTTGGGTCGCGGCTCTTTGCGGATTTGTACTGGGAGGGCTTAGTCTCCCGAGGCCACCGCTTCCGGCTGAACCACAGAAGGAGGAATGACGAGCGCGTTCGTAGCCGGTGCATCAATTTCCTGCGGAGTGAGGTTCAGTTTCGGTAGCTTGACGTCCCATGCCAGGCCGAGGGCGCGGAGAGTGGCGATGCCGTACCAATTCATGTCCACTTCGTACCAAGCCAGACCATGACGCGCGGCTTGCGGCGCGGCGTGATGATTGTTGTGCCAGCCTTCGCCGAAAGTCAGGATGGCGACCCAGAAACTATTGGTGGAAGTGTCGGTGGTGATGAAGCGGCGTGAACCCCACATGTGCGTAGCGGAGTTAACGAGCCAGGTGGAGTGCAATCCCAGAACGGTGCGAAGAAAGACGGCCCACATCATGACGGAGAGACCGCCGAACGCGAGCGTGATCACGGCTAGAGCGCTGATCGGCACCCAATGGTATTTGCTGATCCACATATGAAATTTGTGCTTTCGCAGGTCGGGAACGTAAGGCAAGAGTTCTGCGGTGTTCTGGTGCATGGCTTTACCGCTGATGATCCATCCCATGTGCGCCCACAGACCGCCGTCTTGCGGGGAGTGGGGATCGCCCTCTTTGTCGGTGTTCTGATGATGGATACGATGGGTGGCGACCCAAGCGATGGGTCCGCCTTCGAGTGCCAACGTGCCGCAGGTGGTCAAGAAGTATTCCATCCACACGGGGGTCTTGTAGCCGCGATGGGTGAGCAGCCGATGGTAGCCCATGCCAATGCCCAGGCATCCGGCGACGCCATAGAGCACGACGGCTACTGCCAGCGCCTTCCAGGAAAACAGGAAGAGAGCGGCGATGGCGCCTACGTGGAACAAAAGCATGAATGAGGTGGTGGTCCAGTTCAGAGGTTGCTTGAAGGTGCGATCGGTTTGGACAAGGCTCATATCTTGGGGGTCCTTGGTATTGAGTTCGTGGGTATTGAGTTCGTGCTCCGTACGCTAACGAACGTAGCATGGGGGGAAGGAGGGCTCTGTAATAGTTGTGTAATCGTGAGTACAGGTCGCGCGGGACTGTTACTGGTGAAGGGAAAACGAAAATGAGGGAAGGCTAATCGGAATCGACGGCGAGGAGGCAATCGCTGACGGTCTAGCTTCGTGGCGGAATGCGGAAAAAGATAACGCTGAGACGCAGAGAGCGCTGAGATTCGCTGAGGGGAGAAGAGAACAAGAGCGGAGAGTCAAGGGCAGGATTTAACACAGAGAGCACGGAGGCCGGAGCACAGAGGGCACGGAGAAGTGGTGCGTCGCGTTTAGACAGGCGAACTAATTTTTTGTCTCTGCTGGTGTTCGTTTGCGGAGGAAGGGAATGGCCTGGGTTACTTTGGCCTGGCCGGTTTGGGCCCACGTTGGAACTGGGCGCGGAGTTTCCGCAAGAAGATTGGAGATGTGAATGAGGGAGGGATGGCAATCGGAGACGAGTTTGACGAAGGCGGTGAGCGGGACGGCTAAGAGAATTCCCATGACGCCCCACATCCAGCCCCAGAAGAGGATGCCCATTGTGGCGGCGACGGGGCCGATGTTTACGCGGGAGCCGATGAATTTGGGGACCAGAACGTTCGAGGAAACCACGTGAAGAGCGAATACGGTGAGCAGGATAATCAGGAACGGGCCTGCCGTGTTGTACTCCAAAGTGGCGCCGAGGAGCGGGAGAGCGGCGGCTAAAATTGCACCGACGAACGGCACTAAGTTCAGGAAGCCACTGGCGATCCCTAGAGGAACCGCGCCTTGAAGTTTCAGCTCGTAAAAGACGGCTACGGTGATCGCCGCCATGGCTGCGCCGATGATCAGATTGCCGAGGGCAAAGCCGCGCACCATTTTGGTGAGGCGCGAGGTGAACCGCGGGACGTCCATCTTTTCGCCGAAGGCGTTATCCAGCCAGTCGTAAAGGTGGGTTTTTCGTACCAGCATGAAAAACATCAGAAAGGGAACGATGCCGCCGACGATTACAGTGCCCCAAGCGGAACTGACACCGCGAATGAGATAGGAAGGCCACGCGGGCGTTTCGCTGACGCGTACCTCCTGGACGCGTTTGGAGGGAGCGGCGGAAGTAATGGTGCCGGCGCTCTTTTGCATTTTTTCGATGTTCTGGCTTAGGGGCTTGACGGCGTCGCGAATTCTGTCCGCGTACTCTGGCATGTCATCGATCATCAGACTGGCGCGGTTGTAGCTTACGTAGAACAACAGGGTGACCAGGAGGACGCCGGAAATCACGAGGACGGCGGTGGAAATCAGGCGCGGGACGTGGAGGCGTTCGAAATAGGAAGGGATAGGATCAACCAGAATTGCCAAGAAGCCAGCGAGGAGGAACGTGATACAGAGTGAGCTGGCGAAAAAGCCAAAGGCTACGACGATGGCGATGACCACGACCCATAAGAGCGCGACCACTCTGACGAGTGGCCGCGGCTGGGTGTCGGGCTGCGGGTTATCCGGCATGGATATCACTCGCAGAGTTGTAGAGCAAACAGTTGATTTCGAACACGGCCCTCCAGTTCAGGCCCACAGCGATGGACCGTGGTATTGCGGGCATTCGGCAGTTGCGTGCGCCGGTCGCCGGAGTCCACAGATCCAAACCGGGCTCAAACTGGTTCTAGATACGTCCCATGAGCAAGAGGATGACGAGGATGAGTACGACCAAGCCCAAACCGCCGCTGGGGTAGTATCCCCAACCGCGGCTATGGGGCCAAGTGGGCAAAGCTCCGAGTGCAACCAAGAGCAGAATCACGACGAGTATGGTTAGCATGTTTGGTGTCGCTCCGATTGCTGGCTTAAATGCAACGCACGAGCAACCAAGAGCTTTCAACCTCCGCGCGCGCATTACACTTCGAATGAGGGTCAGGGACAATCCATGTATTCGTGTAGAGGATGTAGAACGCAGCGGTATTTTTAGAGCATGTGCGGAGGACGAAATTGACGCGAAGCGCCGAGGGACCGCGCGGAAGGATAATTCTGCGCGGCATTCTGTTCCGCAGTGGACAAAATACAGGGAAAAAGGTATGTCAATGTAGGGTCGGGGTGACCAAGATTAAAGGGCATTCACCGGTCATTTTTGAGACAGGCACTCACTGAGAGGATCGGGATTTTTCCGCTAAAAAGACAAATGGCGCTGCGCATCGTAGTTGCTGACGATCACGACATTATTCGCCGCGGGCTCAAGCAACTTCTCACCGCGCATCACGGCTGGGAGGTGTGCGCAGAGGCTAAGACAGGCCGGGAAGCGGTCGCCATCACCGAACAATTGAAACCGGACATCGTGGTGATGGATATCAGCATGCCGGATCTAAACGGTCTAGAGGCGGCCCGGCGCATCAAGAAAGTATTGCCTCGGACAGAGATATTGATCTTGACGTTACACTTCTCGGACCAACTGGTAAGAGAGATTGTGGAAGCGGGAGTGCGGGCTTATATAATGAAGTCCGACGCAGACAAGGATTTGGTGTCGGCGGTGGAGGCACTGTCGAATCATCGATCTTTCTTCACGGCGCGCGCGGCGGATATGCTGCTGGATGGATTCAGCCGGCAACACGCGGCGCCAGATCCCCAGACGCTGCTACGGAGTCGACTGACGTCGCGCGAGCGCGAAATTGTACAATTGCTTGCCGAGGGAAAGAGCAGCAAGGAAGTAGCGGTGGCTTTGGGAATCAGCGTGAAGACGGCGGAAACGCATCGCGCGAACATCATGAGGAAACTGGAGTTGCATTCGGTGAGTGAGTTGGTGCGGTATGCGGTGCGAAATCAAATCATAGAGGCCTAGATTTTTCTGAGGTTCGATGATCTGCAGCTTGGAGCGGGCGCGGCGGCATGCATAAGGTCTCCCTTCTCCATCGAACAAGTACGGAGGGAACGTGCCGCGAGTACTGATTGTCGATGACCATGCTGCGATCCGGCGGGGAGTGCAGGGAATCCTGCATTCGTTTCCGGAATGGGAACTGTGCGGCGAGGCAGATAACGGCCAAGAGGCTGTGCGACTCGCCGACTCCTTGAAACCTGAAGTCATCATCATGGACGTATCGATGCCGGTCTTGAACGGGTTGGAAGCTACGCGCATCATCCGAGACGCTCACCCCGAAACGAAAGTGCTGCTGTTGACGCTGCATTCCTCGACGGAGCTGGTGCGCAGCGCGTTTCGCGCCGGCGCACGAGGGTACGTACTGAAATCGGACGCGGAGCAGGAGTTGGTGCGGGCGTTGAATGTGGTTTTGGGTGACGGAACGTACGTGAGCCCCGCAATCGATGAGAACGTTGCCCAAAAGGTTGTGGAAGAGATACGCCGGCAGCAACGGAACTAGTTGCTCGTTGGCGTTGGGCAATACGCGGGACGATCGTTGCTATTGTTGCCGTGCAGCAGGCGCCGAATGTGCTTCTGCTTACTGAAGACCGAAGGGCCGGCAGGATGCGAGACAAACATAAAAACATCGAGAACCCCAACGAAAACGCTACGATAGTTACGGATGGTTCTACTGAACCGGAGGGTCCTGTGTCGGACAAAGGAAGCGGATTGTTGACACTGCTGGTGGGATTTGGTGTCGGGGTAGGGCTGGCAATTTTGTTTGCTCCGCAGTCTGGCGAGGAGACTCGCGAGTGGATCAGCGCCAGCGCTGAAGGCCAATTTCGACAGGTTCGGCGGCGCGGACGTAGACTCCTATTCGAAGCCCAGGACTTACTCGATCGTGGAGAAGAAAGCGTGAACCGCGCGTTGCGAAGCGGTAAAAACGTGCTCGAATCGGTGGCCGACAAGCTGCAGTAGTTCCTCCCTAGTTAAATCTGAGCTAGTAAAAAGCCCGTAACCAAGCGAGGCACCGGTACATGGGCCAGTTTGGGCGCGCATAGCGCCAAACTGGCTCTTTTTGTTAGTGGTGGCGACCCCAGCAGATGTGGGCTCGACAAGATAGAAGGCGGCACAGAATCGAACGCCGCAGAAGCCCGTAGGAAGAGGAGGTGGTGTCGAAGCGTATGCCGAAAGAGTCAGCGCGTCGAATCTGCGCTTGCCACTAGTTTTGAAGAGCGATTGGGCCTGTCTGAGTTAACGATAAGAGTTGTTGGCGAAGTCTGACGCGGGCGCGGAAGACTCGGGACTTGACGGTGGAAACTGTGATTCCCAGAGCCTGCGCGAGTTCGCGGTTTGTCCAGCCTTCCGCCTTCTGCAGGATGAAGGTGTCTTGCAGGGACGGGTTGAGGCCATGGAATGCTTTCCTGGCGAGCTCTTTGCTCATGTACTGGCGTTCTGGATCCTGGCGGCTATCTTCGATCTCCGGAAAGGGGCGCGGCTCGTCTTCGGAGTTGCTCGTATCGTGGTAATCGGAGATGCGCTCGGAGTTGCGCTTCCGGAGCTTCATGAGCGCTTCATTGATGGTGATGCGAACCAACCACGTGGAGAATTGCGAATTTCCTTCGAACCGGTCGATGTGATGGAACGCTTTCACCAAAACGTTCTGAAGATTGTCTTCGGCATCCTCGCGATTGCGGAGCATGTTGAGCGAAAGCCCGTAGACCTGGCCAGAGTGCCTGCGAACTAGTTCGGTAAAAGCTTCCTCGTTACCCGCTTGGGCTCTTGAGACTAACTGACGTTCCGGAACATTCGCTTGGACGTCCATTTCGGAAACACTCCTTTGCAGAACATCGAGCTTTCTGCGATGGGAAAAGTTATAAAGCGAGGCCCCCAAAGGAACAATACAGCGGTCTATGTAGTTCGTTGACGAGGACTGTGTAGCGGCATCGACGGCCAGATGTCAGCCTGGTACTGGCTTTATAGAAGAGTAATCTAAGCAGTGGTTGAATCGACAAAGAAGCCTGCGTGCATTAGAAAATTCTGATCCTGCAACATCTTTTGCGTTCGAAAGACCGCCCGCGAGATCGGCAGGGATCGAGTGAACTTGTTTCAGATTGAACCGCGGAGTTGGCTGCGGTCCTATCTGGGAATGAGAGAGACGACGCGCGATCCTGTCCGCTCCATAAACCTCGTGTCGTCAAACGCTTGGTCGAGCGCCACACCTGCAGATTGGCCAGCCACTTGCCCCGAAGTCGCGGGGAGTCTGTGTGCACGTCGTATTCAAACTCAGCCGAATACCAGCAAGGGGGTGGGAGGCGCTTGGGGCATGTCACGAACATTTTCAGCGGCATCGAGGCGGTGCGGCCCGCCTGGCGCTGATACTGACTCTGCTTCTTGTACCGTACCCCACAAGCGCTCAGGGTTCCGTACCCGCAGAGTATCGGATCAAGGCGAGTTTTCTCACCACGTTTCCCAGCTTCATTGATTGGCCGGCCAGCGCGTTTTCGTCGACGCAAGCGCCGTTTCTTGTTTGCGTAAAAGGGGATTTCCGATTCGGAACAACGCTGGCAGAAGTCGCTCGGGCGACATCGCCTCATGGACGTCGGGTTGACGTGCGGTGGGTGCGGCGGGATGAGGAGGTGCGAAATTGTCAGATCTTGTTTGTCAGCGAATCGGAGGCGAAGAAATATGCCCAGGTCCTACGAATCGCACAAGGGCTGAGCATTTTGACCGTTGGGGAGACGAATGATTTTCTGGGCGCAGGAGGAATGCTGAGTTTCGTATTCCAAGATGGAACTCTGCAATTTGAGATAAATCTCGCCGCCGCGAATGCGGCGCAGTTGCGAGTCAGTTCCCGGCTGCTGGTACTGGCGCGCCGGGTCTTGAACAATCCGGAATCTTCCGTTGGCTACGAAACCGCACATAAGATGAGCCGAAAGGTGGGGTGATGGAAAAATTACAGAATTGTTCGCAGAACGGCCGTGTCGACTTGTTGGAACTGCTCGCTCGCCTGGATAACGATCGCGAACTGTTGCGGGATCTCGTAACGATTTTCAAGGAAGACTTTCCCCGGCATTTGCTTGCTCTTCAAGACGCAGTTGCCGGCCAAGACATGAAGCAAATAACGATGGTGAGTCACACGCTGAGAGGAATGCTGTCGAATCTGGCAGTGACCAAGGCGGCCGCCGCTGCGGGGCAGTTGGAAGAACTTGCTCGCTCCGGAGCTGGGGCATCGATTCCAGAAACGCTGGCCGCATTTGAGAGGGAAGTCCTAGGGCTACTGCCGGAGATGGAAACGTATATTGCCGAGGTGCGGAGTTGAAAATACTGATCGCGGATGACGAAGCCATGTCGCGACGGTTGCTGGAAAAAACGCTGGAGCGCGCCGGATATGAAGTCGTGGCAGTGGAGAATGGACGCCTGGCCGTGGAACAGTTGAACCGGCCCGACGGTCCGCGGCTGGCGTTGCTGGACTGGGTGATGCCGGAACTCGATGGCCCAGGAGTATGTCGAGCGGTGCGGCGGAATCAAGAACAGCAGGAGCAATCTTACGTGTACATGGTTCTGCTGACTTCGAAAGAATCCAAAGAGGACATTGTTACCGGTCTAGAATCGGGAGCGGATGACTACCTGACGAAACCTTTTCACGTGGACGAACTCAAGGCGCGGCTGCGCACCGGTGAACGGATCCTGCACCTGGAGGGCAGACTTGTGGAAGCGCGGGAAATGATGCGCTTCAAAGCCACGCATGACGCGCTTACTTCGATTTGGAACCGAGGCGTGATCATGGATCTTCTCGGACGTGAGCTCGCGCGATCCCAGCGGGAATCTGGCTGCACGATCGTGTTACTGGGAGACGTGGACCACTTCAAGCTAGTCAACGATACGCATGGCCACCCGGTCGGTGACGAAGTCTTGCAGGAGATCGGGCGTCGACTGGTGCTGTCGATACGTTCGTACGATTTCGTCGGCCGGTATGGGGGCGAAGAATTCCTGATGGTGCTGAACAACTGCGATCCGGAATCTGCTGAGGCGCGGGCGGAGGAGATTAGGAAGGCGGTGAGCAGTCGGCCGATTCCGACGGCAACGGGGCCGCTACAGGTGTCGATGAGCATCGGGCTACTCTTGAGCAACGATTGGGGAGTGCGGCCAGTGGAGGAACTGCTTTATGAGGTAGATGCGGCCCTCTACGTGGCAAAAGCCGCAGGTAGAAACTGCGTCCGGAGAGCTCGACCCGGCGTTCCCACGTCTGAACCGAACGTTGCCGCGGACGAAGCCGTTCACCGGTTGCGTTGAATCAGGTGGCTTTGGTCTTTGGGCCCGTCTGGGCCAACAGGCTACGCATCGCGGCACTGGAGCCTGGAGCTCGTTTCTCCCGCCAGGCTTCCAGGCGCTTGCAAGTGTCCTCAATGTTCGAAAACAAGTGTGGGTTCTTGAACGCGGAGCGCCAAGTCGGAACAATGGAGCGCATGCGATCCCAGACCACCCAAATCTCGCCATTACTTTCGAAGAACAACTCATCGTCGATCAGTCCACGGTTGACAATGCTGGCGACCATCTCCCAATAACTGATGACCATGCGGATGTAAGTATTTTCCTCACCCCCTTGTGGGAATTTCTGCATCATTTCCTCGGGCGACAAGGGGTGAAAATGCTCTACGAACCAGGCCCTGGCTTGTCGCAGGCGCGGTTCGCGCCGCATGTCGTACAGTCGAAGCATCAGGTTTACTTCGTCATAGCTTAATTGGGGCATCTGCTGTTCCTCTTTCCTGACCCGTGCGGATCTACACCTGTGTTTTTTCTTCTGGCTCGTGGAAGGTTGGAGCGCGCTCCAGGTCGTGGGCCTTGGATACCGGAATGTTTTGGCGCTGAAACTCCATTTGGATGCGGCGGCGCAACTCGCGTGAGACTTCGTCCTGACGGGTCGGCGCTGTTCGGACCTGTATACGAAACGTGGAGCCCATCGGTCCGTAAGACTGGACGCCTAAGACACGCGGCCCATCGACGATCGCTTGCGACCACGAGGGATCGCTACGCAGCGCAGCGGAAGCAACTTCCAGCGCCTGGAGTGCTCTTTCCAATGGCTCATCGAGCGGGACCGCGATGTCGACGAAAGCTTGAGACCAGTCGCGACTAAGATTGCCCACGGTTCGCAGATCGCCATTTGCCAGCGTAACCAGCGCGCCGCGCGAGTCGCGGATGACCGTGCGACGCAGGGTGAGATGTTCGATCTTGCCGGAAGCGTGAGGAGTTTGGATGGTCTCGCCGACACTAAACTGATCCTCGAAGACGATTTGAAATCCGGCGATCAGATCCCGGAACAGGTTCCGAGCTCCGAGTCCTAGCCCCAGCATTATCAAGCCGATGACTAAAATAGCCGGAAACACATTGATGCCAAACTCTGGAAGCGCCGTCAGGATTGCGACTCCCCAGACGATCTTGCTGCCAGCGCCGTGCAAAGCACTGGCTAGCGTACGAGTCTGCTGCTCGCGTGCCTGGGCCGCCCGCGATTGCGCCGCGGCGGGCCTGATCAGTGAGTTTGTCAATCCGCGAAGGAAGCGGTTCACGAGTAGCGCCAAGACAAGGATGCCCAGGAGGTGGAGGGCGCCGGGAATCGAGAAGTTGAGCCACTGGGTGAACGTGCTGGACATCATATTCGTAGGGAGAGAAAGTATAGCATCGACTGTGGCGGAACGGTCCGTGGACCGGGCGCCTTAGCTACGGAGCAGCCATGTATCCATCCAGGCGTCAATTACTGATCACCGGGGGGGCAGGAGTCGCAGCCTTTTTCGTGCAACTCAAAACTAGTGCAGCGACCAGTTCGACGTCGCTCCAGAATCCGCCCCTTACACCAAATCCGCGGCGAGAGAATGGTCCCGAAGATCCATCGCATAGCCCCCTGCCTAACGGCGCCACTGCAAAGGCTGTGCTGGAGCAGCACCAGAAAGACATTAAGAAGGATATCGAAAAGCTCTACGAACTTGCCACGCAGCTGAAGACCGAAGTGGAGAAAACGGATGCCACTTCCGTGTTGTCACTGGGGATGGTGAAAAAGGCGGAAGAGATTGAGAAGCTGGCCAAACAGATTAAGGATCATGCCAAAGGTGGTTAGGCCTTGGCCCGCCGCGGGAAACTAGCGCCAGACTTCAATCAACGATAGAATCTGAATGTTCGGAGTTGCTCTTCGACAGTTCATGGGATCGTAGCTCAGATGGATAGAGCGGATGCCTCCGAAGCATCAGGTCGGGAGTTCGAATCTCCCCGGTCCCACCATCATTCCTGGAAATATCGTGGTTGTGAGACGTCGCGAGATGTCCCGCTTAAGACAGTGTCAATTTTGGTTGCGCCGCACGGTTTGCCAATCGTCATTCCACACATGAGCCGCAACCCCTTTGCGGATGCCGGACACACGGATGCCGGGATGGTTTCTTACCGAGCTGGAGCCGAAGGAAGTCAGCCGCGCAGAAAGACGCAGATTCAGAAGTTGGGGGCTACTTGATTTTTGCCAAAATTTTCTTTTGATTGTTGACGATCGTATTGAGAGTGCTCTGATTCTTCAGTATGGACGTTTGGTTCTTCTTGATCGTTTCCTGATTTGCCTTGATTGTATTCTGGTTCGCGAGAATGGCCTTCTGATTTTGTAAAATCCGTTTCTGGTTTGCGATTACGTCATTCTCAGACATTTTTAGAATTTTTCCTCTTTATGCATGTCGTTAGTCTACACCGTCCGATCGGCACGCCAACCGGGTGATAAATTCATGACCTCGCGCATTCTCTACTTCCAGCGTGAAGGCGTCAATAGAGATTTCGAATACGAAGTCCCACCGTTTCGGTGCTGGCCATGCACTAATATGAATATACTATTGATGCGGAAGCGATATTTGTAGGAGCATTCTGGCCCGGACGCGTCATCCCATTTATTTTTCTCGATCGTCTTTCAAGCTTTAGGAGGGCAACAGCATGGCGGTCTCCACTCCCACGATTCAGAGCGCGCATTTTCCGGCGACCACCGGTTCCACCCTCTATGACAAATTGAATTCGACTTGGCACGAGCGAGCTCTGCAGGTATTCATGGCCATCGTCCTTGCGCACTGGGGCGAGCATTTGTTTCAGGCTTATCAGATTTATGTCATGGGCTGGCCGAGACCCAAGGCCAACGGGCTGTTGGGCCTTTGGTATCCTTGGCTGATCAAGTCGGAAGTCCTGCACTACGGCTACGCGCTGGTGATGTTGATTGGAATCTGGGTCTTGCGCAAAGGCTTTACCGGCACGGGCCGCACCTGGTGGACCGTGGCGCTGGTGATTCAATTCTGGCACCACATCGAGCATTTGCTGCTGATCACCCAGGCGACCATGCATCATAATTTCTGGGGCAAGCCGGTTCCCGTCAGTGTTCTCCAGCTATTTGTACCGCGCGTCGAGCTCCATCTCTTTTACAATACGCTCGTGTTCATCCCTATGGTCATCGGCATGTACTACCATATGTTTCCGCCAAAGGGAGAGGAAGGCCTGTCTGTCTGCTCTTGCGAATGGAATAAAGAGACACGGGGAGGAAAAGCCAGCGCTGCATAGCGTCTATCGCGGTCTGGTTCCCGATCTTGCGTTGCGAAGCCAGGGTAAGACACTTTATGGTCCGCATATCCCACGTTGTTGTTTCTCTCTTACTCTTGCACGCCAGTTCCCTAGCGAGTAGTTGTTCCAAGTCTTCAGGCACGTCTAACGACATAGCCTTTGCGTGCGAAATCGACCCGACACCCTCTCGCGTCGGGAAGAACACGTTCACGGTCACACTGACAGCGGTGGGTGGTGATCGACTAGCGGGGGCACACATTTCGCTGGAAGGCAACATGTCGCATCCTGGAATGAGTCCGGTCTTCTCAGAAACCAAAGAAATCGGTCCTGGTCGTTATCAGGGCACGCTCGACCTCAATATGCGGGGCGACTGGAGCGTCTTGTTTCACATCACACTGCTCAGCGGCCGGACCTTCGACAGCCAGGTGACCATCCGAAATATCCAGGCGACCTAAGCTCTTTGGGCACCCAATCCTCCAATCCGTCTCTTTTATCTGTCGACACCCCTTCTTTCGATTTGCTACGCGTTCCGATCGTCGGCGGGTTTCTGCGATGGCGTCATTCCCGCACCGTTCTGCAGATGCCCCTATTGGTTGTTGCGGTCGTAATGATTTTGCATGGACTGCTTGGGCCAACCCTTGCGCCCAAGAATCTTGCGACCGTGCTCAGTTGGGTTCACTTCCGCGGGGCGCTAGTCCTGGTCCTGCTTTGTGCCGGGAACTTCTTTTGCCTCGCTTGTCCCTTCATGCTTGTTCGCAATGTGGCCCGCCGCGTGTTTCGCCCGCGTTTCAACTGGCCGCAAGCATTGAGAAACAAATGGATTTCCGTGGCGTTCTTCGTCGCCATTCTGTTTACGTACGAGCTTTTCGACTTGTGGTCTTCTCCGTGGTGGACGGCTTCTCTGGCCGTTGGGTACTTTGTCGCAGTGTTGATAGTCGACGGGTTTTTCAAACATGCCTCGTTCTGCAAATTTTTGTGCCCGATCGGTCAGTTCAATTTCGTAGCGTCGACGCTTTCGCCGTTAGAAGTCGCGGTGCGCGATCGAGCTGTGTGCGATCGCTGCGCCACCAAAGACTGCATCCGGGGACGCCGTGAAACTCTCTACGAGCATCGGTCGCCTGCGGCGGGTTCTCCCGTAACAGGAGCTCCGCCCGGTCTGGTAATTCTGCAACGTGGCTGCGAACTCGCCCTCTTCCAACCGCGCAAGGTGGGCAACATGGATTGCACGTTTTGCCTCGACTGTGTCCACGCTTGCCCCCACGACAATGTCGGCGTTACCAGCCGCCTTCCCGCTGCGGAACTGATGGTCGACCCGATTCGCTCAGGCATCGGTTACTTTTCGCACCGTAAAGATATCGCCGTCCTTGCGATCGTTTTCAGTTTCGGAGCACTCCTAAACGTGTTCGGCATGGTCAGTCCGGTATACGCCCTGGAGGCCTGGCTGGGGAAACTCCTGTCTGTAAACCGCGAAGCTCCGGTGCTGGGCATTATTTTCGCGGTGTTTCTCCTTGCGGAGCCGGCTGTGCTGCTCGGGGTCGCCGCATGGCTCACACGCGCGCTGGGTGGAAGCAAACGCGCGTTGGTTCCTCTCGCAGTCCGCTACAGCTACGCGCTTGTTCCTCTGGGATTTGGCATGTGGCTGGCTCACTACGGCTTTCATTTTCTTACGGGTATCCTGACGATTGTTCCGGTTACGCAAGCCGCGCTTGCCAGCGTGGGTATACACCTGTTGGGTGCGGCGCAATGGACGTGGACCGGGTTGCCGATTCACGTTGTCCGCCCCATGGAATTAGGATTTATTTCGCTCGGATTTGCGGGTTCGCTTTTCGTGGTACATCACTTAGCAGAAGAAGATTGCGCTACTCAACCCATGCGCGCTTTTATTCCCTGGGCGGCGGTCTGCCTGTTCATCGGCCTCGCATCAGTGTGGCTCATGTTTCAGCCTATGGAAATGCGCGCTACGCTGATGGGCGGCTAAATGGAACGCTCCGAGTCAAGAATGACACGAACCGGAAAGCTCCGGGCACGGAGCGAGTTGTTCGCTTGTTTCCCGGCGATTTTGCTCGCGATGCTCTGTGTGACTAGCGCCAACGCACACAATGGACCGCCATTTCCGATCATCACCGATCAACGCGTGGGACCATGCATCATCTCTCTCTGGACGCACCCGGACGTCGGCCTCGGCACCTTCTTCGTCATGGTCGATCCGTTGCCAGGGGGCACCGTCCCAAAAGACCTCAAAATTCAGATTGGAGTGCAACCCGTCAGCGGCAGACTCCCCGAAGTCGTTTATTCTGCGTGGCCGGAGAACCAGCGCGGGCAGGTCGAATTCAAGACTGAAGTGCAGTTCGACCAGCAAGAGTATTGGAAGGTCCGTTTGATTTTGGCCAGCTCTGCGGGGGGCGGCGAAGCCCTCTCGAAGGTCGAAGCCACTCCTCCGGGTTTCGGGCGTTGGGATTTACTGCTATACATGCTGCCGTTTTTGGGAGTCAGCTTTCTTTGGTTCAGCGCCATCACGAAGCGCCGCCGCCTCCGAAAGCTACGTGTCCAGCAGAAGACATGAGACTTTGCGGTTGCAGTTTCTGCGTGAGAGACTGTGGACAATCAATTTCATTCTTGTACGCTGCGAGAAAAAGGGGGGGCGCGATTTGCCGAATAGAGTTACGCCCGCTTCTGTAGCCATCCGCACTATGTTTGCCTTTACGCGCGCCTCGCGGTCGCTCTCCATCCGGAGGGTCGCCTTTTTGTCGCTTTGTATGATTTCGGCTGCTAATACTTTTTCGTGTCGCTCCGCCGATAAACTTCCACAGAAAACTTCAAGGGAATATGCGCAGGCTGTTTCCGCGTTCTACGTCGGACTGGGCGCTCTGCAAGTTGGCGACGACATTCACGCCGAAAGCAAACTTTCCGAAATGACCACGCTGGTGCCCGGCGAACCTGCCGGCTGGGCGAATTGGGGAGTGCTCGCGCTTCGTCAACGCAAATTGGATATTGCCTCGCAGAGGATCGAACGAGCTCGCGGCTTGGCACCCGACAATGACCACATCTACCAACTGCTCGGATATCTCGAAAGCAACAAGGGCAATTCCGCGAACGCCATTGCCGACTGGCGCAAGGCCGTCGAAATCAATCCGCGAAACTACCGCGCCGCCTATCAACTAGCGGAAGAAGTAGAACGGCAATCGGACGCGGACAGCGACGCCGAATACCAGCGGCTGATTCAAAAGATACTGGCCGCCCAGCCGGACAATCTCGCGGCCGAATTGGATCTGGCGAGAGTTGCCGCGAAAAGCGGCGACGCCGCGACACTCAAATCAGCGCTGTCGCAAATCAAGACGCATTCCTCGAATTGGCCGCCCGAGGTAAAAGCCCAACTCGCTACTCTACAGGCTGCAGCCGATAGCCCCAATCCGCGCGCCGCCGCCACGCGCACGACTTTCCTCCGCAACACGCTCATGCGCGTTCCAGAATTCCGCGAGAGCCTCGCCACATTAAGAGCGCCTCCAGGCGAAGAAGCGGAACCATTCACACATTTTCTCCGCATGGAACCTCCCGATTTCTCTCCCGCTCCTTCCGACACAGCACTCGCCTTCACGGTGAAGCCCGTTTCAAATACCGACTCCTCTCCCTGGACTTGGATTGGTGCCGTGGCGTTAGGCAGTTCAGGAGTTCCAGTCGTTGCCGAGGCAAACGGTAAAGAAGTCCGCTTGTCCACGGGCGCAAAGTTCCCATTTCCCGGCGGCCCATCAGCTATTGCGCCGCAGCCCGAAGGCATCTTGCAGATCGATTTTAACTACGACTTCAAGACTGATCTCGTGCTCGCAGGCGCGGGCGGCGTTCGTCTCATGCGCCAGGACAGTCCCGAAAAATTCACCGACGTCACCGCCAACACGAAACTCCCGAAAGCCCTCGCCAGTGCTCCCTACACGGGCGCCTGGGCCGTGGACATCGAAGCCGACGGCGACCTGGACGTCGTTCTCGGCAAGAAAGACGGCGCCCCTCAGGTCTTGCGAAACAACGGCGACGACACCTTCACGCCAATTCAACCGTTTCCCGGCATCTCTGGCGTCCGCGCCTTTGCCTGGGCGGATTTCGATTCCGACGGCAACGCCGATGCCGCCATCGTCGATGGTGCCGGCCACCTTCACATCTTTCACAACGAGCGCCAAGCTCAATTTCGCGAAGTTGCCCTGCCCGCGAACTTGCCGCCGATCAAAGCGCTAGGCGTAGCAGATACCGACAACGACGGCGTTCTGGATCTGCTAGCCGTTGTATCGAGCGGCGCAATCGCCAGCGTTTCCTTCAACGAAAAACTGGGATGGCATGTAGCACCACTCGTGCAGATTCCCAATCCTACGGTCACTCTCGCGGGTGAGGTTCGGCTCCAGGTCGCCGACCTCGACAATAACGGTGCGCTCGACCTCGTGCTCAGCAGCGTCGCCCCTGCAACTGCGCAACCTGCTGCGACACCGCTGATCTGGCTTGGCGACTCAACATCGAAATTCACTCTTCTCGATCACGCGTCCGGTCCCAGCACGATTTTTGATATCGCCGATCTGAGCGCTGACGGGCGTCTCGATCTGTTGGGCTTCGACGCGGCCGGCAAGCCGGTGCAAGGCGTCAATCACGGCTCAAAGAATTATCACTGGCAGGTGGTTCGCCCTCACGCCAAACAGGCTGCGGGCGACCAGCGTATTAATCCGTTCGGCGTCGGGGGAGAAATCGAAATTCGGTCTGGCCTCCTCGTTCAGAAGCAACCAATCAACGGTCCGCAACTTCATTTCGGTCTCGGCAACCAGACCACTGCCGAAGTGGTACGCGTGGTCTGGCCAAACGGAACGGTTCGCGCGGAGTTCGGAGTGCAAGCCGACCAGGAAGTTGTCACCGAACAGCGCCTGAAAGGCTCCTGCCCATTCCTGTTCGCGTGGAATGGCAAGCAGATGGAATTCGTAAAGGACGCGGTTCCCTGGAGCTCCGCGATTGGCCTGCGCATCGATACGCTGGGCTCCGCAAAGATCGTGGCCACCGCCGAATGGTACAAGATTCGCCGCGATCAGCTCGTTCCGCACGACGGCTACTACGATCTCCGCATTACCGCCGAACTTTGGGAGGTCTACTACTACGATCAGCTCGCTCTCATGACCGTCGATCATCCCGCAGGCACGGAAGTCTACGTTGACGAACGATTCGTAATCCCTCCCGCGAAACTCGCCATCACCACGGTCGCGACTCCTCACCCGATACTCCAGGCCACCGACGACAACGGTAATGACGTGACCGATCTCATCAACAAACTCGACGGCAAAACGCTCGACTCGTTCGGGCGTGGTCAGTATCAAGGCATCGCCCGCGACCACTATGTGGAACTCGATCTCGGTGACGATGCTCCCAAAAGCGGTCCGCTCTACCTGATCGCGCACGGGTCGGTTCACCCGACCGACTCGTCGGTCAACGTTGCGATCACGCAAGGCAAACGCTGGCACGCCCAAGGCATGAGCGTCGAAGTTCCCGATGGCCGGGGTGGATGGACCACCGCCCAGTCAAACCTCGGCTTCCCCGCTGGCCGAAAAAAGATCGTCCTCTTCAACCTCACTAATATTTTCCGCCCTGGGAACCCGCGCCGTGTGCGTTTGCGCACCAATCTCGAAATCTACTGGGACTGCATCGAGTGGGCGCAAGGCGCGCCAGCAGCCGAAGTAAAAACGCGGACACTCGAGCCCGAAGTCGCCGACTTGCACTATCGCGGCTATTCCGTCATCGATATTCCCGACGCTGGCGCGCCGGAAGTGCCGAACTATTACCAGATGCTCGGCAGCAAGCAGCGCTGGCGCGACCTGATCGGCTACTACACGCGCTATGGCGACGTGCGCGAACTCTTAAGCCGGGTCGACGATCGCTACGTCATCGTCAACTCCGGCGACGAAATGTGGCTGCGTTTTGCTGAACAGCCGCCTCCCCCGGCCGGTTGGCTCCGAGATTTCATCATCGTCGGCGATGGTTGGATCAAGGACGGCGACTTCAATTCCACATTTTCGAAGACGGTCTTGCCGTTGCCGTATCACGCAAAACAGGAATACGTAGAGCGCCCAGGCCGTCTTGAAGACGAATACGTATACCGCCAGCATCCGGAAGACTGGCAGAACTACCACACGCGCTACATCACGCCGTACGTATTCCAGAATTCCTTGAGGAGTGCTCCATCCAATTAATGCGAGGCACGGCCCCAAGAGCTATTCTGGCAATCATCTTCGCGGCGTTCGTAATGTCTCCGCTTTTTATAAAGCGATTTGAGGCCCGGAATAACGTCGCGAAGACCAAGCTCGACGTGCAAACCGCCGTCGCCCGCCATGGGTTCTATTTGCAGGAAGTCTCGCGAGCAGCCGGAGTCAATTTCGTCCATCAAGCCCCCACGCTCGATTCCCGTTTGAATCACATCATGCCGCAAGTCGCCTCCATGGGCGCCTCGGTCTCCATCGTCGATTTCGATCGCGACGGGTGGCCGGACATCCACGTAACCAACAGCAAGGAAGGCTCGAAAAACGCGCTTTATCACAACAATCACGACGGCACTTTCACCGACGTCGCGGAACAACTAGGCGTCGCCGATGTGAATCGCCCCGGCTTCGGCGTTTCCATGGGCGCGGTTTGGGGAGACTACGACAACGACGGCTACGAAGATCTTCTGCTGATCAAGTGGGGCAAGCCCGAACTGTTCCACAACGACGCAGGCCACGGCTTCACTCGTGTAACCGACCAGGTCGGTCTTCCGCCCTGGATTAACGCCAACACCGCCCTCTGGTTCGATTACGACGGCGACGGCCTTCTCGATCTATTTATCGGGGGCTACTACTCCGAAGATGTTGATCTCTGGCATCTAGCGTCCACCAAAATGATGCCCGACAGTTTCGAGTACGCGAAAAACGGCGGCCGCAAGTATCTTTTCCACAATCTAGGAAGCGGAAAATTCGAAGAGGTAAGCGCACAAGTCGGGATTAACAGCCGCCGCTGGGCGTTGGCTTCCGCAGCCGCAGACCTTCGCGGCACCGGCCATCCCGATCTGTTCATCGCGAATGACTACGGAGTCTCCGAACTTTATTTCAACGATGGCAACCGCTTCCACGAAGTCGGCGAACAAACTGGCGTCGGGTTCGCGCCCAAGAGCGGCATGAACGCCAGCTTCGGCGACATCCTCAACCAAGGCCGCTACGCCGTCTACGTATCCAACATTTCTGAAGAAGGCGTACTGATTCAGGGCAACAACTTGTGGGTGCCGAAGGAAGGCACCAACGGCGAAAAGCTGCAATTCGAAAACCTGGCTCGCGATTTCGGCGTGGAAATCGGTGGCTGGAGCTTCGGCGCACAATTCGGCGATCTGAATAACGACGGCACGCTGGACCTCTATCTCACCAACGGCTACGTCTCGCTCGACCACGATAAAAGCTACTGGTACGATTTTTCCAAAATCGCCGGAGGCCACAGCGCCATCATCAATGACGCCAAAAACTGGCCGGCCATGGAAGGGCGCAGCTTGTCCGGCTACCAAACCAAGCACGTCTGGCTGAACGACGGCAGCGGAAAATTCGTAGACGTAGCGCAAGCCGTGGGTGTCACCGACGTAGACGACGGCCGCGCGGTGGCCATGGCGGACTTGTGGAATCGCGGCGTACTCGATGTCGTCGTAGCCAACGAGCGAGGTCCGCTGCTGATTTACAAGAACACCGTCACGCCAGAAAATCGGTGGATCGAATTCGAACTGGAAGGGACAACGAGCAACCGCAGCGCCATCGGCGCGCAAGTCACTCTATTCTGGAATGGACAACATCAAGTCCAGGAAGTCTCCGGCGGCGCGGGCTTCGCCTCGCAAAATCAACGTCGCCTGCATTTCGGTCTCGGCAAATTTCCCCAAGTCGAAAAAGCCGTCATTCGCTGGTCCTCTGGCAAAACGCAGACAATCGACAAGCCCGCGCCCAGCAAGCTGCACAAGATCAAGGAGCCAGCATGAGCCAATCGCCGGCTTCCATCGCAGTTTCCCCCAGCCAAGGGTTTTCTATAAAGCGTTTCTTCAGTATGGAGAATCGCTACCTTGCCCCCGCGTTCATCACCTGCATCCTGCTGGCGGGTCACTTGTCATTCGGGATTCTCGAAAGCTACAAGAAGACTGGCCTCGCTATCATCGCCAGCCTCGCCACCGAACTCGTGCTCGGCCGCATTTTTACGGGCAAATGGCCCAACATTGCCAGCGCCTATATCAGCGGCATCAGCGTAGGAATCCTGGTGCGGTCGCCAGCCTTCTGGCCTTACGTCATCTGCAGCATCGTCTCCATCATGTCCAAATACGCGCTGCGTCTAAAAGGCCGCCATATCTGGAACCCCTCGAACTTCGGCATCTCCGTGCTGCTGTTTCTCGCGCCGGAAACCGTCGCCACGTTGAGCATCCAGTGGGGCAACTACTTGCTCCCGATGATCGTGATCTGGTGCCTGGGCTCGGTGATCATCTGGCGAGTTCGCCGTTTCCACATCACCGCCACATACGTGACGTGCTTCATCCTCTTCGCATTTCTGCGCAGCTACATCACCGGTAGCCCGTGGCAATCCGAGATCGCGCCGCTCACCGGGCCGATGTATCAGCTCTTCATCTTCTTCATGGTGACCGACCCGAAGACCACGGTACGTTCAAAGACTTGGCAATGCATCGTCGTCGCACTCGTGGCGCTGGTCGAAATGATTCTTCGCCTCGAGCAAGTCGTCTATGCGCCGTTCTACGCGTTATTCCTGGTCGGCCCCGCCGCGCTGCTTATCGAAATGTGGTTTGAATCGCGAAAACCTGTTCCCGTTCGCGCAACGGTATGATCCCGTCCTCTATCCAAGTCCGCGCGGCGACAGGTGCGGCCCTCGCCCTGGCCATTCTCGTACTAGGCTGCGAGCACAAGTCTGCGCAAGAAGCGGCACCAACCGTCCTGCCGGCAACCGTTGCTGCAGCGGCGCAGCCAATCTCCGCCACAACTTCGAATCCGTCTCCGAAAGTCACCCCTCAAGTCCCTGCGGAAACGAGGCGACCGGCGGGCGCGATCGAATTCGTCGACGTTACAACCCAAGCCGGCATCCACTTCAAACACAACACCGGCGCCTTCGGCAAAAAATATCTCCCCGAAACCATGGGCAGCGGCGTTTGCTTCCTCGACTACGACAACGACGGCTGGCAAGACATTTTCCTGGTCAACTCCATGGACTGGCCCGAGCACAAAACCGGCAAATCCTATCCCGCCCTCTACCACAACAATCACGACGGCACCTTCACCGACGTTACGCGCGAAGCCGGTCTGGCCATCGAAACCTACGGTCAAGGCTGCGCCGTAGGCGACTATGACAACGACGGCTTCGAAGATATTTACCTGACCGCGGTCGGCTCAAATCACCTCTACCACAATCTCGGCAAGGGAAAATTTGCCGACGTGACCGCCAAAGCCGGCGTCGCTAGCCCCGGCTTTTCCGCCAGCGCCGTCTGGTTCGACTACGACAACGACGGCAAACTCGACCTCTTCGTAACCCACTACATCGACTGGTCTATCGAAAAGGACCAATACTGCTCGCTCGACAACAAAAATAAATCCTACTGCACGCCGCAAACCTACAAAGGCGAAAGCTCCCGCCTCTACCACAACAAAGGAAATGGAATTTTCGAAGATGTCACGAAGAAAGCCGGCCTCCTCGATCCCACCGGCAAGGCCCTCGGCGTAGCGTTACTTGACTACGACAACGACGGCTGGATTGACCTCTTCGTCTCCAACGACACCGAGCCCAACAAGCTCTACCGCAACAATCACGACGGCACCTTCACCGACGTGGGCGTGACGGTAGGCGTAGCCTTCAGCGAATCCGGCCGAGTCCGCGCGGGCATGGGAGTGGATGCCGCAGACTTCGACAACTCCGGTTTCCCCAGCCTCGTGATCGGCAATTTCACCAACGAAAGCACGTCGCTCTACCGCAATGACGGCTCCGGCCTGTTCATCGACGAATCCCTGAAATCCAACATCGGCAAAATGACCACGCAATCGCTAACCTTCGGCTGCTTCTTCATGGACTACGACCTCGACGGCCTCCTTGACATCGTAGCGGCCAACGGCCACGTTTCCGACGACATCGCCGTAGTTCAACCAACAGTAAAGTACGCGCAACCCCTTGGAATTTACCGCAACGTCGGAAACCGAAAATTCGAAGACGTCTCCGCCAAGCTAGGCCTCGCAATCCAAAAGCCAGTAGTCGGCCGCGGCATTGCCTACGCGGATTTCGACAACAATGGCGACCTCGACCTGGTCATCACCGCCAACAACGGCCCCGCCCGCCTCCTACGAAACGAAAACGCCAACCAAAATGACATGCTCCGCCTAAAACTGATCGGCACCAAATCAAATCGCGACGCCATCGGTGCAAAAGTGATAGCCACCACAAGTTCAGGTGCGACCCTCTCGCGCATGGTCAAAGACGGCTCCAGCTACCTGTCGCAAAGCGAACTACCGCTAACCTTCGGCCTCGGCAAGCCCGGCGGCACCAAAAGTATCCGCCTGCAAATCCTCTGGCCTAGCGGCCACAATGACTCAATTGCTGACATCAAGCCCAATCACTCTCTCACCATCCAGGAAGGCAAAGGAATCGTAGTCGCAGCTCCGATTAAAGTCGCCGCCAATACCGCGAGTCATTAACGCGTGTAAATCGCGAATTCGACGCACCACGACAAAACGTGATAGCGTGCGCGCTGCGTGTCCAAGATTGCGTGTCCAGGATTGGGTGTCTAGGCGATTCTAAGCGCTGTCATCCTGAAGCTATCCGAACGAGGATAGCGGAAGGATTTCAGCGTCAACTGCAAAGGCGATGTCGATCGCGCTCTCATATACGGGCGCAGCACCGCTCCGCCCCATCTCGGCAAGATTTGCATTAAAAAGCTGAATCCACTCTGATGAACAAAGCAGAAAACTCCGAAGCCCGCTCGCCAACCTCCCCGCACCAAACCACGCCCGGTCTTTTTCCCGCCGGCCACCTGGTCCCCTTCATCCTCGTCACTGTCCTCTTCTTCCTTTGGGGCATACCCAACAATCTCAACGATGTCCTGATCCGCCACTTCATGAAGTCTTTCGCCATCTCCCGCTTCCAAGCCGGCCTGGTCCAATCCGCGTTCTACATGGGCTACTTCCTGTTAGCCATGCCAGCCGCATTCTTAATGCGCCGCGCAGGATACAAATCCGGTTTCGTGACCGGCTTGGTCCTCTTCGGCACCGGCGCATTCCTCTTCTATCCCGCCGCCCAAGCAGGGAGCTACGCCTTTTTCCTCCTCGCGCTTTTCGTAATCGCCAGCGGCCTCTCGTTCCTCGAAACCGCCTCCAACCCATTCATCGCCCAACTCGGCGACCCAGACAGCTCCGAGCGCCGCCTCAATTTTGCCCAAGCCTTCAATCCGATCGGCGCTATCACCGGCGCTCTGATTGGCACAATCTTCATCTTCTCCGGGGTAGAGCTAACCCCCCAACAAATTGCGGGGCAGCAAGCAAGCCACACCTACGAGGCTTATCTCCGCTTCGAAACTCTCCGCGTAGTGAAACCGTACGTGGTAATCGGTGCGTTCGCCCTGATCTGGGCGCTCCTGATCATGCGCACAAAATTCCCGGCCATCCAAAGCGAACACGAAGACGAATCCGCCGGCCACGGCCACCTGAGCGATCTCTTCCACCACCCGCATTTCCTGCTAGCAGTAGTAGCCCAGTTCTTCTACGTAGGCGCGCAGGTAGGTACCTGGAGCTATTTCATCTCTTACGTCCAGGAATACGCCCACCAATCCGAAAAAATCGCCGGCTATTTCCTGACCGGCACGCTTGCCGCATTCGGCGTAGGACGTTTCGCCTCCGCCTGGCTGATGCGCTTCATCAATCCCAGCAAACTCATGGGCGCATATTGCGTGGCCAACATTCTCCTAGTCGCGGTAGCGGTTCTGCATCCTAGCTGGCTAGGCATCTGGTGCATATTTCTAACGAGTTTTTTTATGTCGGTCATGTTCCCCACAATCTTCGCCTTGGGCCTGAAAGGCCTCGGCCCAAACACAAAACTAGGAGGTTCACTCCTGGTGATGGCGATTGTCGGCGGAGCTGTCCTAACCCCGGCCATGGGCTTCCTCTCCGAGCGAACTCACAGCCTGGCACTTTCCTATTCCGTCCCGCTGCTGGCTTATGTGATCATCGCGCTCTATTCTTTTTGGGGATCGCAACGCCGCAGCAACGGAGTCGTTCCAAGCTAATCGCCCGCCATTCGAAGGGAAGAGTTGATGCCAAGGTTGCAAGGCAAGAAAGCAGTACTCACCGCCGCGGGCCAGGGCATCGGCGCAGCTACCGCGAAAGCCCTCGCCCACGAAGGCGCCCAAGTCTACGCCACCGACATCAACGAGCCTCTCCTGCAAAAACTAGCCGCAGAAATCCCCGGAATCCAAACCAGAAAACTGGACGTACGCGACACGCAAGCAGTCAACGCGCTGGCCGCCGAAATAGGCCCCATCGACATCCTCTTTAACTGCGCCGGTTTCGTCCACCAAGGCACCATCCTCGACTGCAACGAATCCGACTGGGACTTCTCCTTCGACCTCAACGTAAAATCCATGTACCGCCTCTGCCGAGCCTTCCTACCCGCCATGCTCGAAATCAAAAAAGGCAGCATCATCAACATGTCCAGCGGCGCCTCCAGCATCAAAGGCGCCCCCAACCGCTTCGTCTACGGCACCACAAAAGCCGCCGTCATCGGCCTGACCAAAGCCCTGGCCGTCGACTACGTCCGCCAAGGCATAAGAGTAAACGCCATCTGCCCCGGTACAGTAGAATCTCCAAGCCTGGAGCAGCGAATAGCCGCCCTGGGCGACGTAGAAAAAGCCCGCAGAGAATTCGTAGCCCGCCAGCCAATGGGCCGCCTGGGCAAACCAGAAGAAATCGCCGCGTTAGCTGTGTACCTGGCCTCCGACGAATCCAGCTTCACCACCGGCCAAATCCACATCATCGACGGCGGCTGGACCCTATGAATCGAGCGCGCGCACCAGCACAAAGCCCGCAGCGCCAATCCAGGGGCGCGCTTTAGCGTGACCGTTCCGGGCTCTCGACGCGAGGGCACGACTTACCCAGAGGTAAGAAGGGTAGTGCCGCAATCTCTCCCTCTCAACCCGGCTTTAGCCGCTGAGGGAAACAGTTACAATCGTTACCACAACATTCGGAGAAAAAATGAAACTCTTACGCTACGGCCCACCAGGCAAAGAAAAGCCCGCTCTGCTAGATCACTCCGGCCAACTCCGCGACCTCAGCGCCATAGTCTCAGACCTGGCAGGCCACCACCTCAACCCGCAGTCCCTGGACCGCATCGCCGCCCTCAGTCCCAACACGCTACCCGCAGTCCCCGGCCAACACCGCCTGGGCCCCTGCGTGTCCCACGCCGGCAAATTCATCTGCATCGGCCTCAACTATTCCGACCACGCCGCCGAAACCGGCAACCCCGCCCCAGCCGAGCCGGTCGTCTTCATGAAAGCCACCAGCGCCATCATGGGACCCAACGACAACGTAGTCATCCCCCGCCACTCCAAAAAAACCGACTGGGAAGTCGAACTAGGCGTAGTCATCGGCAGCCACGCCAAATACACGTCCGAGGCCAACGCTCTCCAGCACGTAGCAGGCTACTGCGTCATTAACGATCTCTCCGAACGCGCCTTTCAGCTCGAAAGCACCGGCCAATGGACCAAAGGCAAAAGCGCCGACACCTTCGGCCCCATCGGCCCCTGGCTAGTCACCAAGGACGAAGTCCCTGACCCGCAAAATCTGAAAATGTGGCTGAAGGTAAACGACCACCAATACCAGAACGGCTCCACCAAAACCATGATCTTCTCGGTAGCCCACATCGTCAGCTACCTGAGCCGCTTCATGAGCTTGCACCCCGGCGACATCATCTCCACCGGCACACCCCCAGGCGTAGGCATGGGCCAAAAGCCCCCAGTCTTCCTCAAGCCCGGCGACAAAATCCACCTAGGCATCCAAGGCCTAGGCGAACAAACCCAAGCTGTAATCGCCGATCCGGGCTCTTAGACGACTTTGAAGGCAGACGGTCATCCCGAATCCCCGCGTTTTCTGCGGGGTGAGGGATCTGCTTTTTGGGGTCGGCTGCGCCCTTCGACTCTAAGGACGCGATTCTTGAACCTTTTGAGTGCTGCGACGAGCGTCGCAGCCCAAAACTCAACCCCGCGCAGCAGCCAACGAACTAAGCCGCTTCCGCGAAGCCAAGCCCGCCAGCAAAGCCATCCCGCAAACTAAAAGCCCCAACGTCCCAGGCTCCGGCGTCTTCACAGTGCCGTCGCTGACCTTCAGCGTCCCGGAATTGAAAAGACCGTAGCTTTGATATGTTCCCAGCGAATCGAATGCGCCCTTCTGAAATCCGAACACCGACGCGAACAGGAACTTGTCGTCAAAAACCAGCAAGTCGCCGAAAAAAGGCACCTGCGGCTGGAACTGCACCGCCGGCAGAAACGGGATGACGTTGCAATTCGTGCACGAATCCAATTGCGACGCGAACAACGTGTCCCACGAGTTCGCCGAGATAAAGCCCGACGACGACGTGTATTGAAAACCGACGTTGATTCCTTCAAAAGCCGTGCCCGTAAACGTGTAGGTGATAGGGTCAGCTTTCGAGACCGGAACCAGCACCACACAGGCCAACGCAGCAATGCATAGGTAACGCAAAATCGACTGGGTAGATAGCAAGAGCCCTCCGAGGTTCTTCTCGTTGGGGGACTCAGCCATCTTATCCCCAGCGCAAAATGCGTCAATGTTACGATTGATCTAGAAGTACTACACTTAAAAGTACTGTAACTACGATTGCGCACGAAACGTTCGACTTCGATCTTGCAGGGGCGAGTTCAGCTCGCCATTCCATGACTTGAATCTAGATTGAATTTGATCGACCACCGCGGATACACTCCAACCGCATGAAAACGTTTACTGTCTGGAGCCCCGCATGACCATCACTCGCCGCAAATTCGTTCGCAACACATCTCTCGCACTTGGCGCAGCTCTTCTCGCCCGCAAATCCGCCTACGCCGCACCTTTCGACGCCCGCATCGAAGTTCTCCTCAACGAAGAACTCGGTACCATCTCCCCCAACATCTACGGCCATTTCGCCGAAAACTTAGGTGCAGTCATCTATGACGGCATCTGGGTGGGCGAAAACTCCAAAATTCCCAACGTCAACGGCATCCGCAAGTCCCTGGTCGACGCCCTGCAAAAAATTTCTTCCCCAGTAATCCGCTGGCCCGGCGGCTGCTTCGCCGACAGCTACGACTGGAAAGACGGTATCGGCCCTGCTGCCAAGCGCCCCCGCCGCACCAACTTCTGGGCCGGCGATCCGCTGGTCCGCAACCAAGGCAACATCCCGCAAAAATACGACCCCAACGAATTCGGCACCAACGAGTTCGTCCAATTCTGCAAACTTTCCGGCAGCCAACCCTACCTCGCCGCCAACCTTCGCAGCCTGCCCGCCGTGGATTTCTACCGCTGGGTCGAATACTGCAATTCCCCCGCAGGCACCACCACGCTAGCCGATCAACGCTCTGCAACCGGCAGCAAAGATCCCTTCAATGTCCGCTACTGGGGCATCGGCAACGAATCCTGGGGCTGCGGCGGCGAAATGACACCCGGTGAATACGCCACCGAATTCCGCCGTTTCGCCGCCTGGGTTCCGCAATACGGCAGTGACCTCAGCTTCATCGCCTCCGGCCCCAACGACGCCGAATACAAATGGACCCGCGGCTTCTTCGAAGGCATGCTGCAAAAAGGTCCGAACAGCCTCAACAATATCTGGGGACTCTCGCTCCACTACTACTCGTGGAATCTAAGCCGAGGCCGAACGCAGGATTGGAACGCTGGCAAAGGCGATGCCGTAAAGTTCGAACCGGTCGAGTGGTACGAACTAATGAAAGAAGCCGCCAACCTGGAATCGCTAATCGAAGGCCACTGGCAAGTCATGAACGAATTCGACGCCAAACGCCGCATCAAACTCGTAGTCGACGAATGGGGCCCGTGGTACAAACCCGGCTCCGAAGTGGCGCCCACCCACATCCTCGGACAAATGATCACCCAACGCGACGCGGTTATGAGCGCCCTCACGCTCGACATTTTCAATCGTCACCCGGATAAAGTGACCATGGCCAATTGCGCCCAGCTAATCAACTGCCTGAACAGCCTCTTCCTTGCCCACGAAGATCACTTCGTCACCACGCCGGTCTACCACGTCTTCCAAATGTACGCCGCCCACCAGGGAGCTCAAGCCATCCGTGCCGAATTCCTCTCCCCCGACATCACCTACGATCGCGACGGCAAACCCGCAACCTTCTGGGGATTGAACGGCTCCACATCGTTGCGCGGAAAAAATTTAACCATCACGGTAGTGAATCCCGACGTGTCCCAGCCCAAACAAGCGGAGATTCAGCTTCTCGGCGGCGAAGTCGACTCTGGCCAGGCAACAACGCTAACCAGCTCCGACATCCACGCCCATAACACCTTCGAAGCCCCGGAAACTGTCCAGCCCCGCACGGAAAACTGGATCCCAGCCGGCCGCAACCTGAAATACACATTTGCCCCAGCCTCGGTAACCCTGCTACAACTCAAGCTGGTTTAAGTAGCACAGGCACTCCTGCCTGTGCCCACTTTAGCCAATCGCGGACTGCGCGAGCGGAGCATTAGTTTTGTGGGCGCGCGGTACACCGTGCCCGACGTCAACCCGGGCACAATGATCGCCCACTATCAAGGCCGATCGGTTTTTTGGCCCGCATGTGGTTAGTCCGATTCCTTAGGAGGTCGGGGCTTCAGCCCCGACGTATCGTAGGCTCTAAAGGGCTTTAGCCCCTGAAGAAGTAATCGCTTTTCATGGAGGAAAAAATGCGCGGACTACGAATCGCAGTTCTCCTCTCAGTCTTCCTCGCACCGTCGCCAGCTCCTGCTTCCAACGCCCCGCAAAACTGGTCCACGCAAAAGGCCACGTCCTGGTACGCTCACCAACCCTGGCCAGTAGGCAGCAACTTCATCCCCAGCACCGCCATCAACGAACTGGAAATGTGGCAAGCCGACACCTTTGACCTACCCACCATCGATCGCGAGCTAGGCTGGGCTGAATCCATAGGCATGAACACCATGCGCGTCTTCCTCCACAACTTAGCCTGGAAGCAAGACCACGCCGGCTTTCTGGATCTCATGGGCAAATTCCTGCAAGCAGCCGACAAACACCACGTCAAAATAATGTTCGTCCTTCTCGATTCCGTCTGGGATCCCGAACCAAAAATCGGCAAGCAACGTGAACCGAAACCCCACGTCCACAACTCCGGTTGGCTCCAAGCCCCAGGCGCAGAAATCCTGAAAAATCCCTCCACATGGTCCGTCGAAATCGAACCCTACATAAAAGAAGTCGTAGGCCATTTTCGAAACGACCGCCGAGTCTTGATCTGGGACCTGATGAACGAGCCCGACAACGAAGTTGGCCAATACAAAACCACCGAACTACCAAACAAAGCCGAAGCCGCCCAACAATTGCTGAAAGAGGTCTGGCTCTGGGCCAGGGAAGCCAAGCCAACCCAACCCCTAACCAGCGGCGTCTGGCGAAAACAAGATTACTCGGACGAATCCAAACTAAGCCCAATGGAACACCTACAGCTAGAAAACTCCGACGTAATCACCTTCCACAACTACGATCCCCCAGAAAAAATGCAAACCACCATCCACTCGCTCCGCCACTTCAATCGCCCGCTAATCTGCACCGAATACATGGCCCGTCCCAGGGGCAGCACCTTCGAAGCCATCCTCCCAATCCTCAAGCAAGAAAAAGTTGGCGCCTACAACTGGGGCTTCGTCTCCGGCAAATCCCAAACCATCTACCCCTGGGACTCCTGGGAAAAGCAATACACCGCCGAGCCACCACAATGGTTCCACGACATTTTCCGCGAGAACGGCCAACCCTACGACGCAAAAGAAACCGAGCTAATCCGCCGCCTAATCAAAAAATAAACCGGTAGCGCAGGGACGGCGTTCGCGCAACCCTGCGGCCTTTCACTCACATCCACGCAGCCCGCGAAACAAAGCCGACCAATCAAATGTAGGGGCGCGCTTTATCGCGACCGTATCCACAAGGCCGCTAAAGCAGCCAAGGAAACCCGCTGAGACCCACTCCCTCCCATTTGACAACCAGAACGCCATTCCCGTAAGGTGAGTGCGCGAGTAATCGTTTACTCACCGTTCCTCGTTAACGTACACGGTTAACCGCTTCAGCAGTGCTAGAATTCGATGCTCCGGCCGCTTTCCGCAGCCAAAAGCTCGTTATTCCTGTAAGGTGCTAAGACCATGGCAACCCCCAAAATGACGATGGGCCTGATCATAGGGAATCGCGGTTTCTTTCCGGATCACCTGGCCAAAACCGGCCGCGAAGAAATGATTCAGGTCCTGCAAACCGCCGGCATGGACGTAGTTGTGCTAGGTCCGGAAGCCAGCAAACACGGCGCCGTCGAAACCCACGAAGAAGCCAAACGTTGCGCCGCATTATTCAAATCCGCCGCCAACAAAATCGACGGAATCATCGTCTCACTCCCGAACTTCGGTGACGAGCGCGCCATCGCCGACACCCTGCGCCTGGCCCGACTCGACGTCCCGGTCTTGATCCAAGCCACTCCGGACGCGCCGGCAAAAATGACCATCGCGCATCGTCGCGACTCCTTCTGCGGGAAAATGTCCGCCTGCAACAACCTGAAGCAATACGGCATTCCGTACTCGATCACTTCACTGCACACCGAAGCTCCGACTTCCGAAGAATTCAAGAAGGACCTCGAATGGTTCGCTGGCGTCTGCCGTGTAGTCAAAGGACTTCGCAACCTCCGCATCGGCGCCATCGGCGCGCGCCCCGCCGCATTCAACACCGTCCGCTACAGCGAAAAAATCCTGGAACACAACGGAATCTCTGTCGAAACCTTGGACCTCTCCGAAGTCCTGGGCCGCATCTCGCGCATGAAGGACGACGACCCAAGCGCCACCGGAAAGCTGAATTCCATCCAGAAATACGTTTCCACGAGCGGCATTCCGCAAGCCGCCCTGCTGAAGATGGCCAAGCTGGGCGCAGTCGTCGACGACTGGATGAAGTCCGCCGACGTGCAAATCAGCGCCGTGCAATGCTGGACCTCGCTCGAAGAAAATTTAGGAGTCGTCCCCTGCACAGTGATGAGCATGATGAGCGACTCGCTCCTCTCCAGCGCCTGTGAAGTCGACGTATGCGGCGTCCTGGGCATGCACGTACTGCAGCTCGCCTCTGGAACGCCCAGCGCGTTGCTCGACTGGAACAACAACTACGGCACCGACCCCAACAAAGCCGTCTGCTTTCATTGCAGCAACTTGCCAAAACATTTCTTCAAAGAAGTCACGATGGACTTCCAAGCCATCATCGCGGGCACGGTAGGCAAAGACAACACCTTCGGCACCTGCGTCGGCAAAGTAAAATCCGGGGCCATGAGTTTCGCCCGTTTTTCCACCGACGATTTAACCGGCAAAATTCGCGGCTATTCCGGCGGCGGCCGCTTCACTGACGACCCGCTGGAAACCTTCGGCGGAGCCGGCGTAGTCGAAATCCCGCAAATGCAAAAGCTCCTGCGCTTCATCTGCGAAAACGGTTTCGAGCACCACGTAGCCGCCAACTTTTCGACGGTCGCCCCCGTAGTGCACGAAGCGACCACGCGCTATTTCGGCTGGGACATGTACGCCCACGGCGAATAGTCTTTTGTCGGGCTCCGGGCTCTTTTTTCTTGCCGGGAAGCATCGGGGCCGAGAACTGTCATCCCGAATCCGTTTGCGCCTTTTGCGAACGGGATGAGGGATCTGCTTTGTGAAGCATTCACCGGGACCAAAACGTCTCGCCTCCACTGGCGCAGCAATCGGAGAAGATTCAAGTGGCGATCGTAGCCGGCGTCGATTTCGGAACTCTCAGCGTGCGGGTAACCATTGTGGACACCGCGCGCGGCCGCCTGGGCTCTGGCGTCGCCGAATATCCGCTGCATCGCCGCAAGGACGATCCCGATTTCGCCACGCAAAGCCACGCCGACCACATGCGCGCTCTCGCCGAAGCTACGCAGAAAGCTGTCGCCGACGCGAAAATTTCCGGCGATCAAGTCGCCGCGCTCGCGATCGACACCACCGGCTCCAGCGTCATCCCTGTCGGCGCCAATCTCGAACCGCTCGACGAATACTATTTATGGTGCGACCACCGCGCCGCCGGCGAAGCCGCGCTGATCACCGAAACCGCGCACCGCGAAAAGCAGGAAGTGATCGACTGGTGCGGCGGCATCTATTCCTCCGAGTGGGGCTTCTCGAAACTTCTCCACTGGCTGCGCCACAATCCCCACAAGCGCGACCGATTCGTCACCGCTTTGGAACATTGCGACATGGTCGCGGCTGTGCTCTGCGGCATCACCGATCCTGCCAAAGCGCCGCGCTCGATTTGCGCGATGGGCCACAAGTGGATGTGGAATGCCGCGCTCGGCGGTTTGCCGTCGGAAGAGTTTTTAACCACCGTCGATCCACTTCTCGCCGGCGTCCGCGCCAAACTGAACGGCCGATATGCGACCAGCGAGGAGCTTGCCGGCACGCTCACGCCGGAATGGGCCGCGAAACTTGGCTTGCGCGCCGGCATTCCGATTCCGGTCGGTGCCTTCGACGCTCACTGGGATGCCATCGGCGCGGGCGCGCGCACCGGCGATGTTGTAAACGTCGTCGGCACGTCCACCTGCATCATCGCCATGAGCGATGATGTTCAATTAATTCCCGGCGTTTGCGGCGTGGTACCCGGCTCCGTGCACCCGAAAAAAACCGGAGTCGAAGCCGGGCTTTCCGCCACCGGCGACATTTTCAGCGCCATCGCGCAGCGCGCCAACAGCACGGTGGCCGCGCTGTCGGTAGGCCTCGAATCCTACGTCGCAGGCCAGACCGGTTTGCTGCGGCTGACCTGGGACAACGGCGACCGCACTGTCTTGGTGAATTCCGAACTCGGTGGCATTACGCTCGGGTGGAATCTTTCGCACACCGCACAAGACGAGTTGTTTGCCGCTATTGAGGGCACCGCGTTTCACACTCGCATCATTCTGGAGCGCATGGAAGAGCACGGCGTGCCCATTCACCGCGTCATCAACGCCGGCGGCATTCCGCAGAAAAATGAAGTGCTCAACCGCGTGTACGCCAACGTGTTGAACAAGCCAATTCTGATTCCGCAGTCCGACGTGACCAGCCTGGGCTCCGCGATTTTTGCGGCGATGGCCGCGAAGGCGTTTGCTAGCCTGGAAGAAGCACAGAACGCTTTGTGCCCGAAGCATCGCGTGATTGGGCCTGATCCAAAAGCGGCGCGCGTGTACGAAGAGCTGTATGCTTTGTACCGCGAACTGTATTTTGGTTTCGGCAAAGCGGACGCCGCCGCCATTTCCGTGGGACGTGTTTTGCCGACGCTGCGGAAAATTGCGGCGAGCGCGCGAGGCCACGCATGATTCTGAAAGGTTTGCGCGAAGAAGTTCTGGAAGCGAACCTCGAACTAGTGCGCCGCGGCCTGGTGCTGTACACGTTCGGCAACGCCAGCGGAATTTCGCGGAGCGATTCGCTGGTGGTGATCAAGCCCAGCGGCGTTCCCTACGACGTGATGAAGCCCGAAGATCTGGTGGTCGTCGATCTGGAAGGCAAAGTGGTGGAAGGGAAGTTGCGTCCTTCGTCCGATCTGCCGACGCACTTGATTCTTTATAAGGCTTTTGCGGGCATCGGTGGCGTGGCCCACACGCACTCGCGTTTTGCGACGGCGTGGGCGCAGGCGCAGCGCGAGATTCCGTGCTTCGGCACCACGCATGCGGACTATTTTCGCGGTTCCGTGCCGGTCACCAAGCCGCTGACTCCGAAGCAGATTCGGTCCGACTACGAGGCCAACACCGGCGTCGCCATTGTGCGGCGCTTCGCCAAGCTCGACCCGCTGCACATGCCGGGAGTGCTGGTGGCAGGCCACGCTCCGTTCTGCTGGGGTGCCACGCCGACCGAAGCGGCGCACGCCGCCGTTGTGATCGAAGAAATCGCCGCGCTCGCCACGCATACTATTACCGCCAATCCGAAAGCTCGCGCCATATCGAAGGATCTTCACGACAAGCATTTCCTTCGCAAGCACGGCAGTTCGGCGTACTACGGACAGAAAAAATAGAAAACTA
>Ga0137403_10000617_pt1 | contig 46053 bp, 43 predicted proteins | sample CZOMad2_1_16fung_FD_122057 | JGI IMG/M metagenome (GOLD analysis project Ga0137403, IMG submission 122057) | Vadose zone soil fungal communities from Angelo Coast Range Reserve, California, USA - CZOMad2_1_16fungal (Hybrid Assembly) | ecosystem: Environmental > Terrestrial > Soil > Vadose zone... | reverse complement strand
GTTCACGCAGGCGGACCGGGTACCACGGTGAGATTAGACGTGTCGGGTCTTACATTTCCCGAAATACTCGTGGATGGTCACATCAGTATCGACTAAAAGGTGCGTGGCAGTTTGTAGGCCAACTGTCACGAACCTATTCCTGCGCGAATAGCTCCACACCGGATGCGATCTTGTGCGCCGAATGCCAGCATCCTTGTGCCTGCCTAACCTTGGAGGAGGACTGTGTGCTTTCTGCAATGCCAAATGCGCATTACGTGTAGGACGGAAGCCCTGTTGATCGGATTGGCGCTGTTGTTAACTGCCATCGAGCCTGCCGTCGCAATCGACAATGTTGTACTTCAATGGAACGAAGCAACGCTGGATGCAATCCGCAACACGAAAAGCGCGCCGCCGATTGCTGCACGGGCATTTGCCATTACCCACACCGCAATGTTCGACGCCTGGGCCGCATACGACCCGGTGGCGAAGGGCACACGACTGGGAAGCAGCTTGCGCCGTCCTGAGGTAGAGCGCACGGCGGCGAACAAAGAAAAAGCCACGAGCTTCGCTGCTTATCGTGTGCTGGTTGACCTGTTTTCCACACAAACGGCTGGTTTTGACGCTCTCATGAGCAGCCTGGGGTATGACCCGTCCGACATCTCGGCAGATACAAGCAGTCCCAGCGGCATCGGTAATATTTGTGCGCAGGCGCTGTTGAATTATCGCCACACGGATGGATCGAACCAACTGGGCGACCTCCATCCGGGCGCCTATTCCGATTACACCGGGTACGTGCCGGTGAATACGGCGGACACACTCAACGATCCAAACAAATGGCAGCCACTGCTGGTGAATGGCGTTCCGCAAACGCGGCTCTTACCGCAATGGGGCTTGGTCAAGCCCTTCGCCTTGACCTCAGGTTCGCAGTTTCGCGACTTCATTCTGGCTTACGGGCCGGCACAGTATCCGCACGGCTCCTATCGCAAACAGGCAATTGAGGTGCTTCACCTCAGTGCGCGGCTGAACGACACCGCGAAAGTTATTGCTGAGTACTGGGCGGACGGGCTCGGAAGTGGCACACCTCCTGGCCACTGGAACATCTTCGCCCAGGAAATCTCGCGGCGCGACGGGCACACGATTGATGACGATGTGAAAATGTTCTTCATTCTCGGGAACGCGCTGATGGACGCTTCAATCGCAGTTTGGGATTGCAAGCGGGCTGCCGATTCGATCCGGCCGGTGTCAGCGATTCGATTCCTGTTCGGAAGCAAACCGATTCGGGCCTGGGCTGGACCAGGTATGGGAACTAAACTGATTGATGGTGAGGAGTTCAAGAGCTACATCGCTACTCCGCCATTCGCAAGCTACATCTCCGGACACAGCACGTTCAGCGCTTCCGCGGCACAAGTGTTGCAGCGGTTTACGGGCAGCGACAACTTCGGCGCGTCGTTTACCGCACTTCCGGGCTCATCCACAGTTGAACCCGGCGTGACACCGGCTCAATCTATGACCCTTTCTTGGGCGACGTTTACGGAAGCTGCCGATCAGGCTGGCGTATCGCGGCGTTATGGCGGTATACACTTTAAAGCAGATGATCTTGTGGGCCGCCAGACAGGACGGCTAGTCGCTGATGTTGTCTGGAATAAAGCCATGAGCTACATCAATGGAACGTCCCAATAGAAATAGCTTACCCAACGGTTCTTCAGCGGTCCCCGTTCGCACTGTGCCACTCTAAGGGACACGAAGCTGCACGAAGGGAGGTTTTGCTGATTGTCAACTCAAATTGACAATTCAGCGGAATCCCTCGCCTATCATTCACCATTACAATTCCATCATGCGGCGTATTGCCACTGCGGAGTGGTTAGACACAGACTCCGGGACAGCAGATGAAATCTCAGCGTCATTGGCTGATTTGCGGCGGGTCAATCGCTGGTTTGGCGGTGTGCGCACGACCGAGTGGATGCTGCGGCAAGTGGCGCGAGATCTGGGCAAGGCGTCGCTTTCAGTATTAGAAGTGGCTTCTGGGTCGGGCGATGTGCCGCAGATTTGCAAGCGGCGCCTCGAGCGAGGCGGAGTAAGGATCGAGATCACGCTGCTGGATCGAGCTCTGTCACACTTACGCAATGGACACAGGGCCGTCGCTGGCGATGCCCTGGCGCTTCCGTTTCGCGATGATAGCTTCGATGTGGTGAGTTGCGGTTTGTTTGCTCATCACCTTGGGCCCGTGGATTTAGTGCGCTTTATCAATGAAGCATTGAGGGTTTGCCGGTCAGCGGTGCTGATCAACGATCTCGTGCGGTCGTGGCTGCACCTGGCATTCGTCTATACGGGGATGCCGTTATATCGCAGCCGACTCACGCGGCACGATGCCCCGGCTTCGGTTCGTCAGGCGTATACGGTCGAAGAGATGCGCGCCCTGCTGCGGCAAACTCGCGCCTCGCGAGTGGAAATACAACGGCGGTACTTCTTCCGGATGGCAGTAATCGTATGGAAATGAGCTGTAAGGGGCTGAGCCGCCAAATACATAGATTCTTCGCACGTTCTCGCCGCATTTAGCGGCTACGAATGGCTCAGAATGACATCATCAATGTTTGATTTGATCGTGATCGGCGGGGGACCTGCTGGAAGCGCGGCGGCGATTACTGCGGCTCGCGGCGGCGCGCGGGTGCTGCTGCTGGAGCGCGGGCGCCTCCCGCGCCATAAAGTATGCGGCGAGTTTGTCTCGGCGGAGTCGCTGGAACTGCTTGGCTCCTTGCTTCACGGCCAGCATTTGGCAGTGCTGAATGATGCGGCTCGCATCTCGCGTACTCGTTTGTATGTTGACGGCAGGATGATCGGAGCTGTCGTTGATCCGCCCGCGGCCAGCATCGCGCGATTTGATCTTGACGCTGCGCTTTGGGAGTCGGCGTACCTTGCGGGTGTAGATGCGCGACAGCAGGTCACAGTTCGAGAAATTGGAGGTCGAGGACCGTTTCGTATATGTAGCTCTGATGGAGAGTTTGAATCGCGGGCTGTGATCAATGCTTCGGGCCGATGGTCAATCCTGAACGGCACGACGGCGGTGGCAGAGCAGAAATGGGTCGGGTTAAAGGCCCACTTTGCCGAGTCATCACCGGAAGCGTCCGTCGATTTGTATTTTTTTGACGGCGGCTATTGCGGGGTGCAGCCCGTGGCTCGAGGTCGCGTGAACGCATGTGCGATGGTGCGCGCTGATGTCGCGAGTACGCTGGACGAGGTATTTGAGAGGCATGGAGCATTGCGCAAGCGAAGCCGGGGTTGGGAATTGCTCACCACTCCAGTGAGCACCTCGCCGCTAATCTTTCGTGAGCCGCAGCCCGAGAGGGACGGAATTCTGCTGGCCGGGGACGCTGCTGGATTTGTCGATCCGTTCGCCGGCGACGGAATTTCACTGGCGCTGCGAAGCGGCGCGATGGCTGCGAAGTGCCTAACCCCGTTCTTTGCTGGGGAAACCTCATTGGGCCAGGCGATCCAACAATATCGCTCCGCGTACCAACGCTCGCTGCTGCCTGTATTCCGCACATCCTCGCAACTCAGACGATTGCTGACTATGCCGCGTCCAGCCCGGCGGCCGTTGTTGCTTGTACTAGAGAAGAGTCCGAAAATTGCAGAATATTTAGTGCGGAGGACCCGTAAAGCGCCGCTAGAACCGGGACTACCTCACCACCAGCACTTCACGCACATTGTCGCGGGCAAGGAAAAATTTTATTGACGCGAAATCGCGGAAAAGATTTTCGATGTGGCGATTATTGAACACGCGCTGCAGGCGGAAGTGGGTATTCGCGACGGTTTGAACCGCCCCAGCGGGCCCCCGGCGACTTTCGCGGCGCGGATCGATTGGCTGCATTTCGAGGCTGTCAGTACCCACGATATGGTAGCGATAGCAAGGCGCATCCGGACCTGCTTCTTTGGTATGAAAGAAGGCTAGCAACATGGCTCCCGGTTTCATCAGCGACCAAAGCCGTCCGACTATCGGCTTTACCAGGGCTTCTTCCATGTAATCTGCCATATTCCAGCACAGGACAAGGTCGAATTGCGCGTTAGGATAAACCAGGTTGTCCGCCAGGAATTGCTTTTCATCCGGAACTGAATTTCCGGCTTCATCCTTGGTAAGGAGAGCCGGGTCGGTGGAGGCTACCAGAAGGTCTTCACTGTAGATCTTATGTCCGCGCTCGGTGAAATAGCGGATATTGGACGGAGACGTGTAACCCAGATCGAGCACGCACAAAGATGCTTCGGAGTTCAACAATTTGGCCAGTTCCGCCAGACCACTGGAGCGGCGGCTGAGACGGGGGACCTTGGTGGCAACGCGACTCTGACCGGGATTCGTTGAACCACGAAAGAGTTTCATGACGGTATTTGTGCCAGGTGCCATCCTCCCTGCCAGGCGTCCACTTGCGTTACCTCCCTCAGTTAAATATATCGCGGACGCAAGGGAGAGTGGACGGTAACTACTTGGTTTCAGTTACCGCAGTTTTCGGCATGGGCGATGACCTTGCGGAAGCGGTGCTGGAAATGGCGGAATTTGGCGCCTGTTTGGGGCTTTCTTTATGAATCTCAATTTTGCCTTTGAAATAGGCGCCATCCTCAATGGCGATTCGCTGCGTGGCAATATCGCCTACGGTGAGGGCTGACTTTCTCAGTTCTGCGCGGTCGCTAGCGCGAATGTTGCCTTCCAGCTTGCCATGAATGATAACGACTTTGGCATTCACATTGGCACGTACCTGGCCGTTGGGGCCGACCGTGAGACTGCTTCCCTGCAATTCAATCGAGCCTTCGACCTGGCCGTCGATGTATAGGTCTTCACTGCCGGAAAGTTCCCCCTTAATGGCGACGGACTTGCCGATATGTGCGAATTCTCCCGTCTTAGGCAGTTCCATGACTATGCCTCCTTGAGGTATTTATATGCGGGATGGAAGCGGGAAGAAAGAATTCTAAACTATTCTGCGCCTGGCCGCGCGGCGAGAGAGGGGAAATCCAACCCTGTTCGATCGAAGCAGCTCGAGCATGGCGTGAGGCATGACTATAGCGAACTTGCATCGGTACGGGCAAGCGCGCGCTGCGAAATTGGTCAGCAGACGATCAAATGACGTGGACAACAGTAGGAGGGTCGTGCTCGTCTAAGATATGGAGGCAGGCCATGAAATCGAACCCTAGCCAAATCCTCGGGATATTAATAGCGGTGCTCGCGACATTGTCTTTTGCAGCGAGCGCAGCGTTGGCTGAGAAGCAGGCTTCCATTCCCCCTGCCCAACTCGTTCGGGAGACGGTGCGGAATGAGATCAACAGCAATAACGACCAAGCCAAATTCATGTTTCGCGAGCACAAAATAACACCTAAAGGTTCGCAGACGAAGTTGGTGGTTGAGACCTGCGATGCAATGGCCGGCATGCTGGTGGCGATCAATGATCATCCGCTTACGCCGGAGCAGCGCCAGGCGGAGAGCGCGCGCCTGGAGCGGTTCATGAATGACCCCGCTGAGCTTAAGAAGAAGGCGAAACAAGAGAAGGAGGATGCGGACCGGGTTCTGAAAATCATGAAAGCCTTGCCGGATGCTTTTTTGTACGAGCGTGATGGGACGGAGCTGGGGACAGAAGGCGTCGGCAAGCCAGGCGATAAGTTGGTGCGGCTCAAGTTCCGGCCGAATCCCGGATACAATCCGCCGTCACGAGTGGAGCAGGTGCTCACTGCCATGCAGGGTATTTTATTGATTGATGAGCAGGCAAAGCGGATCGCCAAGATTGACGGTACACTCGTCAAAAATGTGGGGTTTGGATGGGGGATACTGGGCCATCTTGACCGAGGCGGGCATTTTTTAGTCGAGCAGGCGGATGTCGCTGGGGGACACTGGGAGATGTCGCGGATGGATCTCTCCTTTACGGGGAAGGCGCTGTTCTTCAAGAACTTGAGTTTCAAATCAAACGAGATTTACAGCGATTTCCACCCGGCGCCTCCCAATCTCACGTTTGCGCAGGGGGTCGAATTATTGAAGAAGTATGAGGCTGAGTTGATTGCTGACCGGCAGCAGAGGGGTGGCGGATAGGGGGATTTTCGCGGCTGCTGCAGCTAGGACGTTGCTCGGAGTGTTTCTTTTCGCGTCGTGAGCTTTTCGATCAGGTCTTCGCGAATGCGGTAGCCTGTTCCGGGGGCGTCGGAAACCGTAATCGTTCCCTGTCGCGTGACTTCCACTTCGGGTTCGATGATGTCTTCCTTCCAGTAGCGTTTTGAAGCGGAAACGTCGCCGGGCAATTTGAAATTCTCAAGTGTTGAAAGCGCCACATTGTGAGCGCGGCCGATGCCGGATTCGAGCATGCCTCCACACCACACCGGCAGTTTGTTGGCTTGGCAGAGATCGTGAATCTTTCTGGCCTCGCTAAACCCTCCCACGCGGCCGACTTTGATATTGACGATCCGACAAGCTCCGGTTTCGACGGCAGCGGCACAATCGCGGGCGTGACGAATGGATTCATCGAGGCAGATAGAAGTGCGCAGTTCACGCTGAAGCCGCGCGTGGTAATAGATGTCATCGTTCCAGAGCGGCTGTTCGATCATGAGCAGGTTGAATTGATCGAATTTGCGAAGATGATCAATATCATCGAGCGTGTAGGCCGAATTCGCATCACAACTGAGCAAGATATTGGGCCACCGCGAGCGAACACGTTCGAGAATCTTGAGGTCCCATCCAGGTTTCACTTTGAGTTTGATCCGGCGGTACCCAGCGGCGAGTTCGAGTTGGACCTTGTCGATCAGTTGCTCGATGGAATCTTGAATGCCGATGGAAACTCCACACTGAATTTCCTGTCTTGTGCCGCCGAGAAGTTTCCATAGAGGCTGTTTTCTTTGTTTTGCTTCTGCGTCCCAGAGGGCGTTCTCGACGGCGGCTTTAGCCATGCGATGACCACGCACTTTGGCCATCAGGGGCACGCTTTCGCGAGCTGAATTCAGGGAGCGCCCCAGAACTGCCGGCGCAAGGTATTGTCTGATAGTTGGCCAGGCGCTTTCCGTCCATTCGGAACTGTAGTACGGGTCTTCGCCGGCGACCGACTCGGCCCAGCCGTCCCCACCGTCGCAGTGTACGGTCACCAAGAGGATGCGGCGGCTGTAGGTGCGGCCGAAGCTGGTCTCAAAAAAATGGACGAGCGGCATGCGAATTTCGCGCAACGTGATGGCTTCGACTTTCAGCCGTGTGGATAAAGCCTGATCTTCGAGGAGTTCAGTTTTCCTCATGGTCGTGGCACTTTGGGAACGGGCCTGAGAGAAACTGGCAATTATGCCTCATAGAGCCAGTTTTCGTCCCATTTTCCCAACAAAAATCTGCCATTGCCTTCGGGATCGCGTTCATAGCCCAGAACACAGAGTCCGCTGGCAAACGCGGCCAGGAACTGGGAGCGATTGCGATCTTGAATTTCCTTAGCGCGCTGCCGCGTGGCCGCATTCGCTTTCCATTCGTAAACCCTGGCGGGGACGTGAATGGTCTGCACGACTTGGAATCCATGCCGCTCTCCATTACGGAGAAGGTTCTCCACCCGTTTGGATTTCAGCCACCATTCGGCGACCAGGCGGTCAGTGGGCAGGCCACCCTGGAGGGGCGAAGTAGTGATGCCATATTGATTGACGCTGTAACGGCGCGTGATTATGCCCAGTTTTTCGATATTTAGATAGGCATTTTTTATTTCCAGCGGATCAAAGGTCCACTCGATCAGCTCGAAACCGCGCGCGATGGCGTCCTCGCGCTGAAGCAGCTTGATGCGGCGGCCAAGCCCGGCATTGCGGTACCGCTTGCGAACCGCCAGCATGTGCGAATGCAGATAGGAGTGGCCGCCCCGGGCCCCGGGGATGGAAAGGGCGAATCCGACGATTTCTTTGCCGTCGAAGGCGCCGATGACCTGTCCACCGACTTTCTCCGCGACTACGAACATGCGCAGCGGAACAAGTTCGAGGTCGGTGAAGTTCCAAACTTCCTTTTGCAGTGCCACGCAAGCTCGGATTTCATCGAGCTCGTGACATTTTCGGATCACGAGAGAATCGGCGGTCACTCGTTCGCTGGTTCCTGCTGCTTGGCCTGTTGCCATAAGGATTCCAATTCTTCCATATCAGCCTGCTGCGGGGCGCGGCCTTGCGACTGCAGTTGATCCTCCATCCATTGAAAGCGGCGTTTGAACTTACGATTGGTCTTCTTGAGCGCCGACTCCGGATCGAGTGACAAATAGCGCGCGATGTTCACCAGGACAAAAAACAAATCGCCGACTTCTTCTTCGAGGCGGGCGCGTAGCTGTTCGGGAATCGGCTGGCGGCCCGATCCGGCGATACCTCGGGCTGACGGCTGGGGGCCAGGCTGAGGAAATCTTTCAAGTTGGGAGCGCAGCTCGCTGATTTCCTCCGCCAGTTTCTCAAATAGGCCTTCTATATTGGGCCAATCGAATCCAACGTGCGCGGCGCGAGAGCTGAGCTTGTGAGCTTCGAGCAGCGCGGGCATACCAGGGGAAACTCCGGCGAGAACGGATTCGGGTGAGCCGCTTGGTTTGGGCGCTTTTCCGCCACCCGCCTCCAGACGTTTCTTCTTCTCCTCAGCCTTCAGAGCTTCCCAATTGCGGAGGACGTCTGAAGAAGTTTCAGCCTTTACATTGCCGAAGACGTGGGGGTGGCGGTCCACCAGTTTCGTGGAAAGGCGATCCAGAACGTCATCGATGGAAAAAGTTCCTTGCTCCTTAGCTATCTCCGAGTAGAAGAGAACCTGGAGCAGGAGGTCGCCGAGTTCTCCCGTGAGTTCTTGCCAATCGCGATTGTCGATGGCTTCGAGGACTTCGTAGGTTTCTTCGAGCGTGTAGGGTTTGATAGAGTCGAACGTCTGCTCGCGGTCCCAGGGACAGCCGCCGGGACCGCGCAGCCTGGCCATGATCGACGCTGCGCGTTCGAAGCGCTCTCCGGTGCTCGACATGCGTATAAACACTGTAAATGAGCGCCAGGCGGGCGAGCAATGAACCAGTTCTCAGTTGCCAGTTCTCGGTTCTCAGTGGTTCGGTAGGAGTATGAAAATCGATCCGAAAACTCGGCCGCCGCTGGAAGGTGAGCGGTTTCAGGTCATTGTGATCGGTGGCGGAATTAACGGCGTCGCTATTGCGCGCGAGTGTGCCCGGGGCGGTAAACGGACGCTTCTGGTCGAGCAGCATGATTTTGCCTCTGGAACGACGAGCCGGTCTACGAGGATCATTCACGGAGGCCTGCGCTATCTGGAGCATGCTGAGATCGGACTGGTGCGTGAGTCGTTGCGGGAGCGGGAGCGGTTAGTCAGGAAGAAGCCGCACCTGGTGCATCCTATGCGTTTTGTGTTGGCGCTGGATGAGAAGAGCCGGCGTAGCGCGCTCTTGGTCCGGGCAGGGCTGTGGATCTATCGCCGGCTTGGCGGTCGAGGACTCCGGCCCGAGTCGGCGAAAGAAGATCAACGAAAGTTGGAGCTCCTGTTGGACTCTGGACGGCGCTGGTCGATTTTCAGCTTCGAAGATGCGCAATGCGAGTTCCCTGAGCGACTGGTCGCCGATTGGGTAGTGGAAGCACTGGAAGCCGGTGCAGTGGTGCGTAATCACAGTCAGGTGCTGGCGGTGGATATACGTCATAAGCGAGCTACGGGAGTCTTGCTTCGCGACCGCCTCAGCGGCAAAGAAGAGCGATTGGAGGCAAGCTGGGTGGTGAATGCCGCCGGACCGTGGGTGGACCGCGTATGCTGGCAATCCCAAATTCATACCAAGCAGGCGATGGTAGGCGGGGTTCGCGGATCTCACATCGTGCTGCCACGGTTCGCAGGAATGCCGGAGGCGGCGTTGTACACGGAAGCTGTCGACGGGCGACCGTTTTTTGTGATTCCGTGGAACGAACAGGTGCTTGTGGGAACAACTGAAGTTCCGGATCGTGGCGATCCGGCCAAAGCTCAGCCTTCGGCCGACGAGATCGAATATCTATTGAAGTCCACCCTGCAATTATTTCCCCGAGCAGGAATCTCGCCGCGAGACATTCGTTGTTCATTTGCCGGAATCAGGCCGCTTCCCTTCTCGGACAATGTGAGTCTCTCAGCGGTGACCCGCAAGCATTATCTTCATGATCATGCCGATGATGGAGCAGAACGCATGATTAGTGTGATCGGCGGGAAGCTGACAACCGCAGCGGAACTTGCCCGCGAGTGCGCCAGGAAGATCGGCGTGCGGCGCAAATCGATGGACGAATTCGGCGTGGCATGTGAAGGCCAGCTTGAGCCAATGTTGGATCGCTGGACGGATGAAGTCTCTGCCATGGGCGGAATTGGCCAAGCCTCGGCGGCGGCCGTTGTTGAGTGGCATGGGAGGAGGTCGCTGGAAATAGCGCACATGGCGCGAAGCAGCGCAGAAATGCGTGCTCCACTATGCCCGCATACTCAGCACATCGTGGCCGAAGCGGCGTATGCGTTTGCCAGTGAATGCGCCGCGACTCTTGGCGACGTACTATTGCGAAGAGTTCCGGCGGCGCTGGGTGCGTGCTGGTCGCACGATTGCGCCCGCCAAGCGGTGGTCCGTGTTAGTGCCGTGATGCAGTGGACAGAGCGCGAAGTCTCAGCGGAGCTCGATGTATTTGAGAAAGAAAGAGCGACGTTCCTGCACAAAGGTTTATAGCGCGGGGGCAAAGGGTCTGCCCGGGGCGAAATCGCCGGATCCCTGCCCTACAGACCCTACAACGCCCAAAGCGCGGTTTCTTTTCGCCATCGGCATCTTGAAAGATGGTCCCTGCTGTTGGTTGAGGGCGAGCCGAAGTTTCCCCACTAAGTTGCAAGACGAGCCGCGGCTTGGGCTGCGGCTGGCACCTCGGAGATCTTGGTATTTTGGAACGCGACGATTTGCCACTTGTCCTGTTCCTTTACCACGATCAACGTTGGGCGGGTTTCTATTTCGCGCGCCTCGTTGCCTTCCTTGAACTTCACGTGCGCTCGGGCGAATACCACCGCGACATCGGGGCGCAGAAAGCGGATGCTCCGTAGCACGAAACTGGCATGGCTGCCTCTGTAGATCGTCTCGAAGATGTGCCGGTGCGCCGCCTCTATGGCAGCCCGCCCGTCCAACTGTCCCCCAAAGATTTGGATGAAGTTGGCATCCTCGGCAAACGCCGCTGCAAGGCTGACGCTGTCGTAACGATTCCAGGCGGTTTCGATTTGTTGCAGGATTCCCTGGATGACTTGCTCAGCTGCGGCCATGACTGTCCTCCTGAATGAGTGGGCATTCTATCAACCCAGGCAACGAAGTACCAAGCAGATGCCAGCTTGGGAAGGGACACCTACTCATGGCCATTGCTTCTTCTAATCCAGCTTTGGGCGGAGCGTGTTCACCAGCAGTTCAGTTTCATCGGAGATGATACCTTCGACTCCCCACTTTGCGGCCCGCAGCATGCCATTGCGATCATTCACCGTCCATATAAAGAGGCGGCGTCGAGCTTTGCGCACCTCGGCAATCAGGTGCTCGTCCACCAGAGATTCGTGCGCAATTACATACTCGACCGGCAGTCCCGGCCAGCGGGCTAATTGAGCGCGCTTTTCACAAATAATCCCAAGCGGGATGGCGGCGCTACGCGTTTTCAGCTCCAGAACAACATCGGGGATGAAGGAGGAGACCACGTGATCGCGCTGCGGACGGTAGTTGCGCAATGCCGCGAGCACTTTCGGTTCGAGGCCTCTGACCTTTAGCTCGATATCGAGAAAAACGCGATTGCCGTACCGTTCGATCACCTCCTCCAATTGCGGGAGGTCGCGCAGTTGATTTGCCCGTGCGCGTGAAACCGTCACGCTACCGATTTTAGGATTGTGGCAGACCAGAGCTCGGCCGCAGCCCGTCAGCCGAACGTCAAATTCAAATCCGTCGCAGCCCTGTTCTATAGCGAGATCGAAAGAGGCGAAGCTATTCTCTGGAATGGAAGTGAACGCACGGGCGCCCCGATGACCGAGAAGGAGGGGAATGTCGGACATCGTGGTTTTATTGTAACGCTTTAATAACGGACCATTGCTGTGGATTACTAGAAATCAGTAAAGATTTGGAAACAGGTGTTTCTCGTTTTGAAACTAGTCGAGATCGAAGTCCCGGATAGGCTTGCCGGTATCAGGAGATTCCTTAGCCTTCTTCAAGGCTTCCTGGAACTTCTTCTCCAGCAGGTCGGAGGCGTGCTTTTGAGCTTCCACGGATTGCCGGAATATGGATTCACGTCGGCTGTCCTGCTCCTTCATAGCCTTGGCAGCTTCTTCGATATCAGCAAACATCTTTGGCTTAATCGCCGCGGTGTGCGAAATGACGGCCTTGTCGACAGAGTCGACTTTGAGGACCGCGCCGCAGCACGGGCAAGTTACTTCGAAGGCTGGCGCGGATTTGGCCATAACGGCATCATACCGCAAATTACGGCTCATGAGGTTTTAGCTTGATGGGAAGCACTTTGAACAAGTACAGCATCTCCCATCCCAAGAGAAAGACCGAAAAAGCGACAACGACGATGGCAAGAGTTTCACCGAAACTGAGACGGGTGCGGCTGGGCTCGAAGCGGCGGGTAACCAATCCGAGAATGTTAAGCGTCGCGAAGCCGAACACCAAGGCCCAAAGGATGGTGTAGAGGTTGTTTTTCTTCTCCGAATACTGGACAAACACAGCAATGGCTGGCTGCAGATGCGAGCAGGCGGCGCCCAAGGAACCGAGGAGGGCGTTAGTCGCTGAGGCAGTGGGCAGGAGCATGGGTGCTGTGTTTCTGTAAAGAAAGGTTAAGATAGTAACCTTTTTTGGGCGGGAAGTCAGCGATCAGCGAACCGATTGGATCAGCAGCCGGATAACATAACGCTAGGATCTGGCGGACTATCCGTGGGCAACCGGCGCCTGCCGCCGGCTCATGAGCCAGCGCTGAGACGAATCGCCCGCGCTACAATCGTCGTATGCCGCAAAAACTGAAAGCCATCTTTTTTGATGTCGGCAATACCCTACTTTTCCCTAATCGCGCAAAAATTCTGGCCCCTTTGTATGAGCGCGAAATTTCGCCGCCGCCGCGACTGCTGCGCGCGCTGGAGTGCCGTACCAAAATTGAATTCGATGCCATTGTAGAGAGAGGACCGGCGGATCACGGGTTCTGGTTTCTGTTCTATTCACACTTGATGGATGAATTGGGGATCGAGGGGGACGGTTTGCGGGATCTACTGGTTGAAAACACGCGAATTTCAGCGAATTGGTGCGATATTCGTCCGGGCACGAAGGAGATTCTGCAACGCTTGGGCAAACAGTATCGCCTAGGCGTGATTTCCAATGCCGATGGCCAAATCGCATCCGTGCTGAAACATTGCGGCATTGCGGATTGCTTTCAGACCATCACGGATTCGGGCCTGTTTGGATGTGAGAAGCCGCGGGCTGAGATTTTTCAGGCTGCATTGCGCGAAATGGATGTTCGCCCCGAGGAGAGCCTCTATGTCGGTGACGTTTATTCCGTCGATTATCTCGGGGCGACCCGCGCGGGCTTGCAGGCAATATTGTTCGATGTGGCGGGTGCGTACAGCAATAATGGGCTGAAGCGGGTGGAGTCGTTGGAGGAGCTGGAGAGAATTTTGACGGCATAGGATCTGCGAAGATTGGAACTTCGCACGCTTAAGCTAGCTGTCCTGAAGAATGATCGAATAGAATGCGCCATGATGATTCACGCCACGCAGTTCTTTCTGTTTTTGAGCGCAGCGCTTCTGCTTGCCATCGCGCCGGGGCCGGGAATGCTTTACGTATTAGCGCGAACCCTGGCCGGCGGCAAACGGGAGGGAATCCTCTCCGCCCTAGGTACATTTCTCGGCGGGATGGCCCATGTTTTTGCCGCTGCTGCCGGAATTTCCGTGATCCTGGCGAAATCCGCTAGCGTCTTTGCCACCGTGAAGTATGCGGGAGCAGCCTATTTGTGCTACCTGGGAATTCGCATGATTCTCGACGCGCAAAAGCGGGAGGCGGCGCTGAGTAACAAAGAATTCCTCCCACAGGGTACTTTTCCTCGGCGAAGCGCTTTCTGGCAAGGGGTGACAACCGAGGTGTTGAATCCAAAGACTGCGCTGTTCTTTCTGTCCTTCATTCCGCAGTTCGTAAACCGCGGCAGCGGGCACGTCTTCGCTCAATTTTTGGTGCTGGGGAGCATTTCAGTTGCGCTGAACACATCTGCGGATTTGATGGTAACCGCCCTGGCTGGCCCGCTTGGAAGCCGCATTCGTACTTCCGCCAGGTTCCGTCGGCAGCAGAGGACGGCGACTGGCGTAATCATGATCGGATTGGGAACTTACCTTGCGACCAGCGAGAAGTGATCACAATGAAATGACTTGGTGATCGAGACAATCAGTGTGAATGGCGTCATAGAGATTGTGCAGAAGTCCCCGTCCGTGGCGAGCCACGAAATATAAGCCCGCGATTTCGCGTTCCTGCAACGTCTTATTGGGATACAAGATGTTGCTGAGCAGATCGGCGTGGCGCGCCAAAACTTCGGTTTGACGTAGTTCGGCGCGGGCGGCGCGGGCGCGGAGCTGATCGAGCTGGTGATTTATCTTGGACGCGGCATTTGCGGCTGCCGCTACGAGCGTCTTATCGAGCCGGGCGAGAGAGTCCTGAATTTTTGTCAGTGAACTCTTCAACGCGTGGTCGGCTTGCTCGAAGGCGGATTGCAACTCCTGCGGCAGCGCGCGCACAGCCAGGGTTTCCCGCAAGGCTTCAGGGCCGTGAAACAAATCCGGCAAGTCCAGCTTATAACGTTCAAGTAGCGCCTGCGGTTTTGGCTCTACCAGTGTGGCAGAAAAGCGCGGAACGGCAGGCGTGATGCGTCCTAAGAGGGCGTGGTAAACTACCGCTGCCTGAGCGAAGTACGCGATTTCGGCGGAGCCTCCCGTATAAGCAAGGGTGGGGACCAAATAGTCCTGTACCACAGGACGCAAAAGCACGTTTGGGCTGAAGTGATGTGGCGAGGAGCTGATTTCGTCAAGCAGTTTCGGCTGTGAAATCCGCTCTTCTCCGACAAGAAAGTCCGGATTCAAAGAACCGTTCGGGCGGCGATGCACAACCGTGCGCGTGCCATTTCGCAGGACGAATAGCAGGGTGGAAGATGGCGTGACCTTCACCTGCTGGTGATAGCCGGCAGATTCGAGTTCTTTGCCGCGGACGAGAAGCGCGTCATCCAGTTCGGCAGCGCGTTCAATGGCAGCACGGTAGATCGGCGCAGCGATGCGATGCAGTTCGGGGTCGGAGGCATCGAGTAGAACCACGCCCCATTCGGCGAAGAGCCGCGTAAACAGTCGGGCAAAGGCGCTGCCGAAGTTTTCGCCCGCGCGGTGAGACTCACGGAGCCATCCTACGACTTCGGATTCGCCCAGCAACTGCGCGGCAGCCTCAGCCACGGCCTCGATTTCTGACCCGAAGCTCACGCTGCCAACCGGCGCATCGGGAACACCTTGTGTTGGCGCGGTTAAATCATGCAGAACACTGTCAGGACCTGGAATTCTTATATTATTGATTTCTGCGAGATCGTGATCCCCAGTTGCCAGCCAGAACACGGGAACGCAGTCGACGCCGGCAGCGGTCGCTTGATCAGCAAGTTTGATCGCACTCAAAGCTTTGAAAATCGCAAACAGAGGGCCGCCGAACAGTCCCACTTGCTGGCCCGTAACCACCGCTGCTGCGCCTGCGCGCAGTCGGGCGATGTTCTCCAGCGCTTTGGCAGAAGCACCCCAATTCTTATTCTGCGCTTCAAGAACAGAGGACACCTGTGCGCGAATTGCGGAGTCGCAACGGAGTCGAGTTGCCTCGTCCTTCAACCACTCGGAAAAATTTGGGGGTCTTGGAAAGAACCGGTGGACTGAGGGTGCCCAGGAGAGGAAATCGGCGAACAGGCGCGAAGTATGTGGAATCTGGCGGAACGGTAGACACTGCGCCTTCACTGGCGGCTCTCCATACAACATTGGACGATGGAAGACATAAGCTGGTCAACGTAGATGAAGCCAAGCTTAAGGCGTCGTAGATGTGATGACCGAGTCAGCGGCGGGATGCAAAGAGTTATGCTGCTCAAACCTGTGGTATGCGGCTCAGAGCAGGTGCTTGGTTCCTGGAGCAACCATGTGACAAGGCTTGGCATAATATTTTGTAAAGAGAAAACAGGGTTCGTCAAACGGAGATCGCGATGGTTAAATTTAAACGTACCGTGCTTGTATGCGTGCTGTTAATAGCTTCTTCACTGGCGCAGGGGCCTACAACATTTCATCCTGGCTTCAATTTTTTCTCTAGACAGCAGGACATCCAGCTCGGGCAAGAGTCAGCGGCACAGGTGCGCAGGCAGATGCAGATGGTGAAGGATCCAGTTCTGAATGACTACGTGAATCGAGTTGGCAGAAAGCTGGCGAATACGCCGGAGGCACGAGCCAGCGGATTTCCGTTTACGTTCGAAGTGGTGGCGGATCCTTCAATTAACGCGTTTGCGCTTCCGGGCGGACCGATGTTCATCAATACGGGATTGCTGAAGGCAGTGGACAACGAGGCGGAGCTGGCCGGCGTGATGGGGCATGAAATGTCGCATGTGATTCTGCGCCACGGCACAAATCAGGCTTCGAAAGCGCAGGCCATTCAGTTGCCCCTGATGCTTGGCTCCCGAGTTGCCGGGGGCTCGATGTTAGGGCGCCTGGGACAACTGGGAATTGGATTGGGAGCCAATAGTGTGCTGCTTAAGTTCTCGCGCACAGCGGAGAGCCAAGCGGACTTGACGGGATCGCATCTGATGGCGGAGTCCGGGTACAATCCTATGGCGATGGCGCGATTTTTCGAGAAACTTTCTTCGCAGGGTGGGTCGCGCGGGCTGCAATTTTTCTCCGACCACCCGAATCCCGGCAATCGTGAGCGTGCCATCGAAGAAGAGGCAGACAAACTGCCCAGGCGAAACTACGGTTATGAGACAGGTGAATTCGGTCGGATGAAGCAGGTAGTTAGTGGCGTTCACGAGCCGCCACCACGCAGACAGGTTGGACAGTGACGATCCCCCAGGCGCGTTCTTAATAAACAACATGATGATGAACGATTAACTCCTGACCATAACCACGATTTGCGAGGGGTAGCCGGGATTTAACCGAACCTACTTGCGGGCAGCGTTGGTCTCGCGGGCTTGCGAGGGCAGCGGCGGGGGGGCGACATAGATCACTTCGCCTGGGCGGGCATAATGCAGTTGCTCGCGGGCTTCCTTTTCTATGGTATTGGGATCGGTCTTGAGCGCCTTGATCTGACCGGTGTACCGATCATTTTCCTTCTGTAGGCCGTCGATTTCCTTTTGCAAACCCTGATATTCAGCCCGCTTCTGCCGATAGATGACCATACCGTTGGCACCGAGCATTACGTGCAGAAACAGCCACAGCGTAAGCAGAGCTATGCTGACGGTAGCCAAACGGCGGCGGGAATGATAAAGCCACTGCAGAGCCGGACGCAGTCTCTTGAGTGATTGCTCCGCCAATGCTTCTGCTCGTGGGGCACGGTCGAGCAGCAGTTGCAAACCGGGTCGTGACCGCGGCAAAGCCCTAATTTTGGAAAGCTGCTTTACTCGAAGATCCATTTCTTGGCTGCTGCGCTCAGTTTTTCCAATCCTGCTTCGCTGGTTGCCTCGGAGTAGACCCGAACCACCGGCTCCGTCCCGGAGAGCCGGTAGCAGACCCAGGAGCCATCCGCGAACACCAGCTTCATTCCATCCGTCCGCGCAATCTCCTTGACCTTCTGGCCAAAGAATTCGCGCGGTTCAGTCTGCAACTTTCCAGTGAACTTCTCCTTCACTTCCGGCGTCAAGCGGAAGTTCTCGCGTTGTGGATAGAATGAACCAACATTGACAAATAACTCCTGCAATTGCCGGCCGAGCGACTTGCCGCGACGCGCGACCATTTCGCAGCAAAGCAGACCGGCGAGAATGCCATCTTTCTCGGGAACGTGATGGCGAACGGAGAGGCCAGCGCTTTCTTCGCCTCCGATCACGATCTTATCCTGCTTGATCAGCTCGCCAATGTACTTAAAACCCACCGGCGTTTCATGCAGTTCGACTCCGTGGTGTTTGGCAAGAGCGTTAATAAGGTTTGTGGTCGCGACGGATTTCGCCACGCCGTTTTTCCAGCCTCGGCTTTCAACTAGGTAGTCAAAGAGGAGCGCAATGATGTAGTTGGGCTGAACGAATGTTCCATCTTCGTCGACGATGCCGAAACGGTCAGCGTCGCCATCAGTGGCGATGCCGATGTGCGCCTTCGTCTCGCGCATTTTGTTACGACAATCCTCGAGCAGATGGTCATCTGGTTCAGGCGCATGTCCGCCGAAAAGGACATCGCGGTAATCGTGCACCGTTGCAACGTTTACGCCCGCATCACGCAACAGCGAATCAGGATAGCCTCGGGCCGCGCCCCAAAAGGGATCAAAAACAACTCGAAGGCCAGCTTTTTGGATCGCGTTCAAATCGATGACCTCACGCAGCCGAGAGAGATACGTGCCACGTGGTTCAAGGGCCTCTGAGGCCGGGGCTCGCGCAGGCTTCGGCTGGTCGTTCACGGCATCGGCGATCTCGGCTTCGATTGTTTTGGTTACATCTGGCAGAGCAGGTGCGCCGTCGGGAGTGGAAAATTTGATTCCGTTATATTCCGGTGGATTGTGGGAAGCGGTGAAGTTTATCGCGCCGTCGGCACGCTCGCGGATCACGGCGTACGCAATCGCCGGGGTGGGAGCGGGTTCGGCGATAACCAGCTGCGTGATGCCATGACCAGCGAGGATTTCGGCCGCCATGGAGCAGAATGTCTCGCCCAGGAACCGCGGATCGCGGCCCACGATCACGCGCGCGCCAGACGGTCTCTGCGAGGCCACATAACGCGCGATTCCGGTGACTGCCCGGCGCACGTTGGCGAACGTGAACTCTTCTGCCATTACGGCACGCCATCCTGAAGTGCCGAACCTGATCTGGGTTGCCATCGAGCGACCTCTTGAGACAAAGTGCTAGATTAAATAGCTGACTTCGCAGCAGACTAAGGATTCTATATGAGCGAAAACATATTGATGATGACCACCGCCGGATCGAAGGAAGAAGCAGAGAAAATCGCGTATACCCTGGTGGAACGGCGGCTGGCCGCTTGCGTAAACATCGTGCCGCAGGTTCAGTCAGTCTATCGTTGGGAGGGGAAAGTCGAGCAGGCGCAGGAGTGGCTGCTGCTGATCAAGACGTTCGCAACAGCCCTCGAACGCGTGCGCAAGGCCAACAAGGAGATGAATTCTTACGAGCTGCCGGAGTGTATTTCGTTTCACATCGACGGCGGATGCGCGAATTACTTGAAGTGGTTGAGCAATTCAGTGGAGTGATTGAAAGTGCGAGCATGCTATAAAGGGCGGATGCCATTTGTCCGGTAAGGCCGTTTCTGCTCCAGGTTCGGCGACTTCTCGGGATCTGGTAACAAATATCTCTGCAGTTTTAGGCAAAGGGCTAGGTCCGCTGGCGGACGATACTTGGGTTCCCTTACTGTGCGGCGGAAAGGAAATGGTTTTGTTCCAGACTCCGAAGGGTCGACTCTGCCTCTATTCCGTACCAAACCTCCGAGGGTTGGATCAGTGTAGCTTCACGCATTCATTTCATTGCTACAGCTTCCCTTCGTGAAATGGACGGTGGCTACTGCTCGTTAAATGGAGGTTGACACGCTCTGGCGGGTTGGTGCAAGGGAAGAGTCGATGTATGAAGCGAGAAGCTTGGTTCGAAATGGCCCAAAGTGCTGCATCGCCACGTGTTCAAGCGCCGCTGCCGCAAACACCATGAGCAGGCTCACAGTGGGCACCATGTAACGAAGAATCGGCAAGGCTGTTATGACCGTCATCATCCAGAAGTACAGGGTTATGCCCATTGCAACCAGAAGAAAATTCTTGTGCTGACGGCCGCCCCTCCAGACGATTCGCATTCCGAAGATGACAAATGGCAAGTAGAACAATTGGATGACTGCGACCCACTTTTCGAGAGTATGCGACTCGTTGCTGTACCAACTTCGGACAGCCTTAAGCAAGAACAGCTTTATGACTGACTCCGGCCTCTCCCTTATTTGCACGACCATGAAATTAGCGATGCTAGTCGTAGTTCTCAGCTGTTTAGCGTGCGCGACCGCGTCTTCCGTGAGAGTTCGCACACTTTCAGGCATAGGGACTTGTTTAAGACCCCTTACAGTACCAAACGTGAGGCCGTCTATTAAGGCATTGGGACCGTTCGTGCAGAGTGGAATCCAGTGCCCGCTTACCCGCCACGCCCAGACCTCCCAGGGCGAGATCAGGAGGAGATAGGCCACCAAAACGCAGAATGAAAATCGACCCCGGTGCCGTGGCCGGCAGGGGGCAGTGCACATCCAAGCGAGGCCCATGAATACGGCCGGCAGTGCAATGCCGAAGGGCTTTATAAGAGCGATAATGGCTAATATGAAGCCAAGCAGAAAGCCGTACAGCACTGCGTGACCTCCGTCGGTGGACCAAAGGAGAAACAGGAATACGCCCAATAGCAGAAGGGTGGAAAATATGGCAGAAGCATCTGGTTGTTTTGTCAGCCAAAGGTGGAACGGATAGGTAGACCACAAGATGGAGGCCGCTAGCGCAATTCTCAAGCTGAGGAAGCGCATCGCCACTACCCCAACCAGCACGCCGCTGGCAATTACGAAAAGTGATTGAAATATGCGCAACCCTGCCCCGTGACTGATGTCCAGCGAGTCGGAAATCCAAAATGTGGCCGCATAGAGCATAGGGATGCCTGGTGGATAACGTAGGGCTGGCTTAGAACCCAGTACTAAACCAGCGCCCGCGGCCAGCTTCTGGGCCACTGGTTCGTAATATTCGACATAGTCAGAGCTTTGATTTTTCTGCCACGCCGCGGGTAAAAGCAGCAAGAAAGTAGCATGGGCCAGGATCGCGACGATCCCTGAAATCGCCAGCAACATGGTTCGCTGCCGTCTAGCTGTCTTCAGCGTTAATGGCATGCCAGACCGGAGCAGTCGTTGGGTAATCTTATCTGTATGAGGGATAGGATCGCTAAACGAACCGCTCATAATAGCTCCTTCCCCCGATTACACACCCGATCCCAAGCAACAACATTCTCTAGCCCGCAGCGAGTTTTCCCCGGGTGCGAGATCACTTGAGCTGTGTCGGTTGACGGCAAAGCTTTGGCGTGAAAATCGTACCAGGAAAAATGGTTCAAAGTTCCGCGCTTGTGATGGCCGAAATGCAGCGCTAACCAGTTGTACGCAACCTCTTCAAAAGTTTGCCAAGTGCCGGGCGTTTCTTCACCGAAAGGGCCGGAGCAACCGCGGGCGAAGGGAACCCGGCTGAACCTATTCTTGAAGCGGTCGGCATACCAGCAAGCCCGCTTAGCCGCCCGCGAAAACATGTTGTCATTCCCGAAGTCCGGAAACCTGGAATTGTGACGCATTTGGTCGACGATCTTGAATTGTCTGTATCCGAGGTGCCACAGGAGCACCAAGTACTCAAAGTCCTCGGCTTCAACTGAGACGTATTCCGGAAGACTGGTCGGCTGCAGGCACTTAAGACAGTACGGTTCAGCACCTTCCGCATCCAGCTTAAGATAATACGGAACCCCATATTTTGTCAGAAGCTTGTCAAAGGTTACGCATTCGATTTCGATGGGATGGCACTTCATTCCGTTTCTGCCGGCTCTGGCGCGATCGAACGAGCTAAATACGTCTCTTTCATCGTTAATCCAAAAAGGAATCTTGCCAGGTTGATCGACGATCCCGACACATTCGATCAGGATTTGTCCCGCGGCGATCTCCTTCTGAAACCGGGCACGCGCGCGCTCCACGAGAATCGGATTTGCTTCGATTGCCACCACTTGGTATCCCTTCGACAAATAATGAGTGGAGTCGTCGCCATTGTTCATGCCAACGTCAAAGATGATGTGGGTGCCACTTCTCGCTCTCTCAAATTGACGTTTAGAGGAAACCAGGGTTTTTTCTGAACCCAAGATCGCAGGGCTCTGCATGGATACCTCCAGCGAAGTAATGTTTGCTGATAGATTCTTGGGGCCCGGTTTAGTGTCGCAAAGGTCGTTATTGTAACTTGGATCAGGATGCGCAGGCCAGATCACTCCGGAGAAACGGTTTTATCGCCCTACCCATGACCAAGCTTGCGTGAAAAACACTAAAAGAAGCAACACAGTAATTTTGGCGAATTTCTGATTTCAATACGAAAATTCAACAGCTTACTAAACGCTCGTGAAAAAGAGTTTTTCCCAGTCTTGGTCGGATGACAATTTTCTAAGTTCTTCCAGAGAAACAAAAAGGCGGCGAGTTTCCTTGCCGCCTTCTCCAACGCGGGTGAGTTTAGTCTCTGTCGCGGCGGTCTTGCCTTAGGTCACGCCGGTCCGAGCGAACATCGCGGCGGTCGTGGCGAATGTCACGCCGGTCGTGACGGATGCCGCGGCGGTCATGACGGATATCGCCCCTGTCGCGGGCCATGTCACGATTTTCTGCCCGCACTTCGCGGCGATCCTGGTTGATGTCTCTGCGGTCGCGGGCGATGTCAGCTCGTTCTTTTGCTGCGTCGGCTTTATCGCCTTTTCTTAAGTCTTCGCGCGTTTCACGCCGATCTTTGGCGATGTCGGCTTCGTCGTGGCGGATATCGCGACGCTCCGCGTTCCGTTCCACGCGATCTTTGTTCAGATCGCGCGCATCTTGGCGTATATCACGACGATCATGCCGAATATCACGGCGGTCATGCCGGATCTCACGCCGGTCCTGATGAAGATCTCTAGCATCCTTGGCAGCGTCGCTCTGGCCGAAGGCCAGCATGGACCCCAACAGCAAGAAGATTGCACTAACTAGCGTTCGTCGCATATCTCTGTCTCCCCTGCGAAGCGGCTCACGTCGTACCAATGTGTGAACCCGCAGTATGAAGGGAAGTTGCGCGAGCTTAAATGGCGAATTGGGAGATGTAGTGACTTTGGTAATGCTTGGAGTTTAGCGGCACCGCTATAAAGGGTTTCGTGGACAGAAAGATCTCTAGCTTCGCTCAGGACGACAATCCATAGCTAATTTCGAAGGTAACGATTGCGACGAGTGTCTCTTAGATTGCGGCGAGAGCCTGATCGAGATCGTCCATGATGTCTTCGACGTTTTCGATTCCTACGGAGATGCGGACCATTCCATCCGTGATGCCGATGTCTTTCCTTCCCTTTTCGCCGATAGCGCCGTGCGTCATGGTGGCAGGGTGCGAGATGAGCGTTTCTACTCCACCCAATGATTCAGCGAGCGAACAAAGGCGCACTTTTCTGAGCATCTTCTTGGCATTGGAAAGCGATCCGGTTTCGAACGTAATCATCGAGCCGAAACCGGACATTTGCTGTTGCGCGAGTTCGTATTGTGGATGATCAGGCAACCCGGGATAGAAGACCTGCTTTACTTTTTTGTGCCGTGCCAGGAACTCAGCGACAAATCTACCGTTGCGGTCGTGCTGCTCCATGCGTACAGCCAGGGTTCTCACTCCCCGAAGAACCAGCCAGCATTCGAAAGGAGAGAGAATTGCTCCTGCGGCTTTTTGCAGGAACGCCAGCTTTTCAGCTTGCTCGCGTTTAGTACAAACAACTACGCCACCCAGACCATCGCTGTGGCCGTTGAGAAATTTTGTGGTCGAGTGAACGACCATGTCCGCTCCCAGCGCGATCGGCCGCTGGTAGTACGGGGACATGAATGTATTGTCGACCACCAGTTCGACTTTCTTGCTATGGCAGACCTGCGCGATGGCTTCGATGTCGCTCAATGCCATCAGCGGATTGGTGGGTGTCTCCACGTATACGATTCGGGTGTTCTTGCGAATTGCGCGCTCCACATTGCGGACTTCTGATGTGTCTACGTACGTAAACTGTAGCCCGAAATCTGCCAGCACCTGATTGAAGAGGCGGGGCACTCCACCATAAAGGTTGTGGCCACACACGATGTGATCGCCCGATCTGTACATTGAGCAAATTGCGTTAATTGCTGCCATGCCGCTGGCGAAGACCGGAGCAGCGACGCCTCCTTCCAGGGCGGCGAGGTTTTGTTCCAGGCGCGTGCGGGTAGGGTTCTCACCCCGGGAGTATTCATATCCTTTGTGCTTGCCCAGTTCTTGCTGGACATAGGTGGAAGTCGGGTGGATGGGAGGGCTAACGGCGCCGGTTTCTGCGTCGGGTTCCTGACCAACGTGGATGGCACGGGTGGCGAACCCGGCTTGCTTATTGCTCATAATCTAGCTCGAAAAGATTCGTAGGTTTCGACCGCGCCCCTGAACTCGAAAATGACAGTTCGCGCCGAAATTTAAAAAGCAGATTCCTCGGGGCTGAAGCCCACTCGGAATGACAAAAGGTAATGGGCTTGAGGATATCGGTAAACTCGTGGTCGCGCGACAAGTCAGATCTTCTCGCAGGTGGAGATGTGCCCTGATACGGAATCTTCTCAACATGATTTAAATTCCGCCTTCAAAAATCTTTTTTGACAAATATCGCTCCGCAGAATCGGGAATCATAGTCACGATACGCTTCCCTGGCCCAAGCTCGCGGGCGATCTGCAACGCGGCGAACACGTTCGCTCCTGCGCTTGATCCTCCAAGGATGCCTTCCTGAGCGGCCAGTATTTTTACCATGCCAAACGCGTCGGGATCTTTGACCATGATCACTCCATCGCAAACCGAGCGATCGAAGTTTTTGGGGACGAAACTGGCGCCAATGCCTTCCACTTTGTGCGGGCCGGGGGGGCCGCCGCCGAGCACCGATCCCTGCGTTTCGACAGCATAGGCGAGGACGTCCGGCAAACGCTCCTTCAGAAATCGCGCAACCCCAGTAAAGGTACCGGCAGTGCCTGCGCCGATGACCAGCGCATCGATTCGGCCTTCCATCTGCTCGAAAATTTCCTGAGCTGTAGTTTCATAATGAAATTCGGGATTCGCGGGATTTTCGAATTGACCGGCCATGAACGCGTCAGGAGCGCGCGCGACGAGCTCGTTGGCCCGCTTAATGGCTCCCTGCATGCCCTCGGCGTCGGGAGTTCGCGTCACCTCGGCGCCGAGGGCTCGCATGATCATGACTTTTTCTTCCGAAAAACGCTCTGGAACAAATAACACAACCTTATAGCCGCGATTCACACCGATCAACGCCAGTCCGATTCCTGTATTTCCAGCAGTCGCCTCGACGATTGTGCCGCCGGGCTTGAGCAGGCCGTCTTCCTCGGCACGACGGATGATTCCTATGGCTGCGCGGTCCTTCACACTGCCGCCGGGATTGAGGTACTCGAGTTTGGCGAAAACATCTGCCGCGTTGGCTGGAACAAGCCTCTTCAGTTGAAGGATGGGAGTCCCGCCGACCAATTTTGTGATGTCATCGGCAACGCGCAGGCAGGTGTTAGTGAGGGTTTTCGTCCGCACACTACAGGGTACGGAAGCGGGACGGAAGCGTCAATTGAGGTATCCGCAGGTCAGAATTCAGCAATCAGCGGCGGGCTCGAGATGCCAAGCGTGATCGGCGCGGCAGGGTCAGTGATTGCGATATCGACTTCGAGCACGCTCCTCTCCGGATGCCTGGGGTCGTACTTCACCATCACTTTGGTCCCCTTCGGCATTTGTTTCTCAGAAAATTCGTTCACATCTGATCTTTTCGAAAACGAGGGAGTCATCCATTCGCCGGAGTAGTACTCATCTGCGACTTCATAGCTGTACGAGAGCATTCCATAGTACGGGCCATGATTGCCCACAGAGCGGACTTCGATCAGCGTCTCGATCAGGCCGTCCGCGGCGGGCCAAACGTCTGACTTCCGATAGCGAACAGCCATAATCACGCCGTACACAAGGTGCCCACAACGGCGCAGCCAAAAATCCAAGGAAATGCGGTAGACAACATGGCCAGATATTACGCCGCAAATGCGCGGCCCAAAGGAATTTCCTCCGCGGCTCGCTGGGCGCGATCGGTGCGGCAGAGTCGTTATGGCCGTTGGTATTGTCAACGTATATAATACATGACATAATTATTGGATGATGTCATATCAGGTAAAAACATGACAATAGATACCGAAGCCCGGCTGCGTGTTAATGAGAACGGCCGTGTTGTGATTCCGGCGGCGTTTCGCAGAGCGCTTGGCATCAATGCCGGTGATGAAGTCGTTTTGCGAATGGAAGATGACGAACTGCGGATCACCACACTGAAACGTCGCCTTGAGCGAGCTCAACGGCTTGTCCGGAAGCACGTGAAGCCGGGTACCTCACTCGTTGACGAGTTGATCGCCGAGCGCCGCGAGGAAGCCAAGAATGAATAGCATTCTCTTGGACGCTTCAGCGCTATTGGCAGTGCTGAATCGTGAGTCAGGCGCGGAAAAATTGACACCTCAACTGTTGAGTACCGCCATTAGCAGCACCGTCAATCTCGCTGAAGTGCACGCCAAGTTAGTAGAACGGGGCCTGAGCCCTCGCGACGCCTGGGAAGCTACACTCAGTCCTATTCGGGAGGCTGCGCCTTTCACTGCCGAGCACGCTAAGATTGCGGGGGACCTGATCACCCAAACCCGCTCCCTCGGCCTGTCCTTGGGAGACCGGGCTTGCCTGGCTCTCGGACTTACCCTGGGAGCGCCTGTGTATACATCAGACAAGTCGTGGAAGAAACTGAATGTGGGCGTTCGGATCCATGTCATCCGCTGACGGCGGCTAATTTTAAAACAGCGCCAGTTGCCGGCACTCTTCCCCGCGGGGCGTCGCTGCGCCTCGCTCTCGCCAATAATCGCTCCCGATCCCGTATTTCCGCCGCAGGCTCGCCATCAATTTGGAAATCCGCTGCTGATAGCTCTTAGGCAGAAATGCGTGATCCTGATAGCGCCTCCGATAGTTCTCCGCCAACCGCGGAAATTCTTTTTCCAGAAAAGGCATAAACACTGCAGCCGAGCATGGCTTCAAAAACAATGGATTAGCAAAGATGTGTTTACCACTGGCTTCCGCCGTAGCGCGAACCACCGCTTCAAGGTCGCGCGGTGAATCCGTAATCTCCGAAATCACCGGGGAGCAGCTCACCCCTGCGTCGATGCCCACCTGATTCAGCCGGCGCACCGCTTCCATCCGCAGATCAGGACGCGGCGCACGCGGTTCAAGAATACGTGCGAGGTCCACATTCAAGGTCGTGATGGTCACGTGAACCGAAATATCATTCTTTCGTCCAATTTCTTGCAAGAGGTCGATGTCGCGCAGCACTAGATTCGATTTCGTCACTATCCCAAGCTCCAGGCCTTCGTGCCGGGCGAATTCCTCCAGGATCGCGCGTGTTACCTCATACCGGCGCTCCGCGGGCTGATATGGATCAGTGGCCGTACCGATGGCGATCTCTTCTCCCGGCTTCACGCGCCTCAGCTCTTGTCGCAGCAGATCTGCGGCGTGCTGCTTCACGTAAATCTTCTGCTCGAAGTCCACACCGTCGCGCATTTCCATGAACTCGTGCGTGTAGCGCGCATAGCAGTATTTGCAGGCAAACTCGCAGCCACGGTATGGATTGACGGTCCAGGTGAACGGCATCTCCCGCTTGCTGACGCAGCGGTTAAGGATGGAGCGGACCGGCAAGGTGAAGTATTCCACCTCGTGTCCCTCACGCAGGGATTCGCCACTTGCCGCGAGCTTGGCGATGCCCACGAGTTTGGGCTGGGAATCGGGGAGTAGGGGAAGGCTGGCCACGGAGGATATTCGCTTTATATTCGCCTATATTAAACTTCCCGAAATGGGCGATGCAAGCGCAAAATTAATGGCCTTTGGATTGAGGTCCAAAGCGTGAAAATTAAAATTCACTTAGACAAGTTGCGTTTGGGAGGTGTTGCCAGTGGGTACTGGGCGCAGCCTGTCACGCTGCCGAGTGGCTCAGCCAGCCACTGGGGTTCGAGTCCCCCACCTTCCGCACGTCACTCGGCACAATAGATTTGGATCGTCACTGATTTGCTTGACTAAGCTGCGGTTGGATTTAAAATAACTGTTGACAGGCTGCGTCTAGTCGTAACGCATTAGGCCCCGTTGGCTGCGGGGCTTTTCCATTATCCAGACGCGTTCAACTCTTCTCCAAGTCAATATTCCCATCTCCGGTCCGCAATTCCAGTAGCGCTCCGCCGCCGTTGATCTTTCCCCGCGCAGTTCTCTCTTTGGCCGACCCATTTGTCGTAAGCGGGAAATCAATATTCACTCGGCCATCGCCGGTCTCCGCATCCAAATCGGCGGCAAAATCTGAAGGCAGCCGCAACGCGATGTTGCCATCCCCCGTGTACAGATTCCAACCGGACGTGCTCTTCGATCCAGCTTCCGCTTCGGCGTCAATGTTGCCGTCGCCAGTATGTAGAGTCAACGTGTCAAATCGCCCACTCGTGCGGATGTTTCCATCGCGCGTTTCTGCATTCAGGGTGCCGTCCGCTGAACGTATCTCGAGATTGCCATCTCCGGAATCGAGGCGAAAGTCTCCCGAAATATTCACAACGCGGATATCTCCATCGCCAGTGTGAAGATTCAGATCGCCCTGCCGCGGCATGCTGACCTCGACACGCACTGAGTGGCGATGCAGCACTAGACCTAAGAGTCGGGGCGTGTGCACCTCAAGCGTGATCTGATTACCGCTCTGACTTTCCGTTACGCGCACAGCAGCGGGCCCAATCTTGTAACCCTCGGTGATAATGCGTGCCTCGATATCTTTGCGATCCCAATCATTCACGCGGATATCGGCATCGTTCGCATCGACCCGGATCACAGGCTTGCCGGACGAGGTGTAATCCTTTTTCCATTCATCAGCACTGGCAGAGACTGAAATTGCGAGCATCGCGAGCAACAGGAGAGCGGACAATCTGAGCATAGCAACCCCCTGCAATGGACGATGATGATACGAAAAGGTGAGGAGAAAAGTTCGGCGGTTGCGCTCCTGGCTACAAGAAAGCGGATGATTTTTACTGCTGCGACCCCGGCTTCCCCTGTTCCGCGCCCGGAGGGGGCGGAATCGTAATATCGACCTTCGTCACCGGCCCCAGCGATGCAAGAGGCTTGTCGAACTCGCTAGTATTGCCAACCACCAAGATTGCAAGCTGATCTTTGTGCAGATACTTCGGGGGAATGCGCGCGACGTCGGCAATTTGCACCTTTTCTATTCCGGCTCGGTACTTTTCCAAAAAATCGGGAGGGTACCCGTAGAATTCGTACGCCATGCGCTCGCGCAGGACCTTTTCTGGTGTATCAAAATTGAAGACGAAGGAATTCAGGATAGAGTCCTTGGCCTGCTGAATTTCCGGTTGAGTAATAGGCTGCTTCGCCAGGTCATCGACCTGCTGATACATCGCCTGAATGGATTCCACGGTGCTCTGGCTCTTGGTGCCTATTGAGAGGCGCAGAATTCCTGGATGATCAAATGCCGTCCCAATTCCTCCTCCAACCGAATACGCCAGACCCAGCTTCGTGCGAATGTTTCGGAAAAGCCGGGAAGAAAAACTGCCACCGAACGCTTCATTGAATACTTCTATGGCATAGTAATCTGGATTCCGGCGCGTAGTCCCAAGTTCCACCATGCGAATCGAGCTTTGGTTCACATCTTCTTTGGGAATCAGGTAATAACCTGGCTTTGCCGGGTGAAACTCGATTTCTGGCGGCTTGAATGCCGGCCCCTTAGGCCAATTGCCGAATGCCTGCCGAAGTTTAGCTTCCATCTGCGAAGAATCGAAATCCCCCGCGATGCCCAGAATGATGTTGTTGGGGTGAACATGCGCATGATGCCAGTCGATCAGATCCTGGCGAGTGACCGCGGCAACCGTTGCGTACTCCGGAACACGCGCATACGGATTTTGCGCGCCGTACGCCAACTTGGTGGATTCGCGCACCGCGATACCGCCGACGTCGTCATTGCGCCGCGAAATGGCATCGAAAGCCTCTCTTTGAGCGAGATCAACCTTGTCTTCGCGGAACTCCGGTTCGCGCAGCAGTTCGGCGAAAACTTTGAAAACGTCATCAAAATCCGTTTTTAAGCTCGACCAACTGAGCGTGGTTGAATCCACGTTACTGCCGCTTTCAACTTTCGCCGCCCGGATTTCCAGATAATCATCGAGTTGATCGCCAGTCTGAGTTTTCGTTCCTCCGGTGCGCCACACTTCGCTGTAAATTTCAACCAGACCGACTTTATTCGCAGGCTCCGACCGTACGCCGCCGCGAATGCGGGCGATGCCGTCAATCAATGGCAGTTCGTGATCTTCCTGAAGAAAGATCACCATCCCGTTCGGCAGCTCGACGCGTTTGGGCTCCTGAGGATGAAACGCCGGCAGCGGTGGAACCTTGATCTGCTGCCATTCGGCAGTCTGCGCGGCTGCGCCGCAAATCATCGCAACCAAAAAGATGAGCAGGATTACCGATGCCCGCTTCATTGCTCACCTCCGCTTTGCGCCTGCGTGGCTGGTGGCGTGGTCTCGATGATTCCCACGGTGCGGTTGGCTGGCACAAACGTTTGCGTAGCCACTCTCCGGATGTCTGCTTTTGTCACCTTATCGATGCGATCCACCGAGCGGAACAGCTCCCGCCAATCGTCATACCGCGCCTGGTATATCGCGAGCTGAAATGCCAAGCCTTCATCGTTTGCCAAGCCGCGAATCAAGTTGGCTTTTGCGCGCGTCTTGATCATTTTCAGTTCATCATCGCTAATATCCTGGGCCTTCAGACGCTCAATCTCCGCATGGATCGCCTCCGCAACCTCTTCCGGCTTGTGTCCGGGCATAGGAAACGCATAGAACGCGAAAAGATGCGGATACTTGATGCCGGGCAGACCGGTAAAGCCCGCCGAATCTGCCGCGATTTTCTTATCCCGAACCAGTGCACGGTAGAGCCGCGAGGTGCGCCCGTTCGACATGAGATCGGCAATTGCGTCATACACAGCATCATCTTTGCTGAGATAATCGGGTCGATGGTAGCCCTCAAGATACAGCGGCTGAGTGGCCTCGCGCAGCACCACGCGCCGTTCAGAATTCTGTGGTGGCTCAGTGGTAGTTCGCTCGTCCGGTTTTTCGTGAGACGGAATGCGGCCAAAGTATTTTTCGATAATCGGCATTGCTTCGGAGGCTTTTACATCGCCAGCGACCGCTACAACCATGTTGGAGGGAATGTAGTAGGTGTCAAAGAATCTCCGCGCGTCGGTTGCCGAAAACGAATTCAAGTCTGACATCCAACCGATTGTCGGTCGGTGGTATGGATGAGCCTGAAATGCTGCGGTCACAAACTGCTCCAGCAGCCGTCCAATCGGATTGCTGTCCGTGCGCAGGCGCCGTTCTTCAATCACCACGTTGCGTTCTTTGTAAAACTCGCGCATCACAGGATGAATAAAGCGCTCCGACTCCAGATACGCCCACAGCTCCAGCCGGTTCTCGGGCAACGAATAGTGATAGGCTGTTTCATCCTCATTGGTGAACGCATTTAGACCCTCTGCGCCATTGCTCTCAAGAATCTGCGGAAATTCGTTCGGCTTGACGTACCTTTGTGCTTCAGCAATGGCAGCCTGCCACGCCTTTTCCCATTCCTTGAGCTTCTGATCATCGCGATCTACACGCTTATCGCGCTCCGCCAGGTAAGCCGCGTACGCCTGCTCGACTTTTTGCAGCGCGACTTTTTCCGCGGCGTAGTCTGTAGTCCCAATCTTGTCCGTGCCCTTGAAGGCCATGTGCTCGAACATGTGCGCCATACCGGTCTCGCCCAGCGGGTCCTGCACAGAGCCCGCATCCACGTGAGTGAAGAAAGCAAATACGGGGGCCTCCGGACGCTCGCAGATGACCACGGTGAGGCCGTTATTCAGCTTTTTGACCGTGATGCGTTTCTCGAAAGAAGCAAGGTCTTGGGCGAAGGCTACAGCGGAAAGCACCACGAACAATGGCAGGGTTCTGAAAACGCGGTATTTCATCGAGCCTCCAGTGCAGATTGGGACCAAACGCGAAGGGAAAATTTGAAGTTACGTGCGCACAGGGCGGATTGTCAAACTGGGCTGTCCGCGCATCCAACCGCATCGCATACGGGGTGGCCACTATACTAAACACCCGGCCAGTTGGCGAGAAGGGGGGCAGTCATGAGCGAGTCGTCGACGGTTGAGATCCAGGGCAAGCATCTGAAGCTAACCAATCTGGAGAAGGTCCTGTATCCGGCTGCGGGATTTACCAAGGGCCAGGTAATCGACTATTACGCTCGCATTGCCCCAGTACTCGTGCCACACCTCGCCGGAAGACCGCTCACGCTGAAGCGCTATCCCAATGGAGTGGATCAACAGTTTTTCTTTGAGAAAAATGCCACGATTCACCGTCCTCCCTGGGTAAAAACCGCTCCCATCTGGAGTGAAGGCAACAATCGCAATGTGAATTACATTCTTGCCAACGACCTTCCTACACTGGTTTGGGTTGCAAATTTGGCTGCGATTGAACTTCACCCCTCCCTTTCGCTGGCGAAAAAGATCGAATCTCCTACCATGCTGGTTTTCGATCTCGATCCCGGGGCTCCGGCGAACATGGTGCAGTGCGCTCAGGTCGGAATCTGGCTACGCGCGATTTTTGATCATTTTGGGCTGCAAAGCTTTCCAAAAACTTCCGGTTCAAAAGGACTGCAACTTTATGTTCCGCTCAACACACCCACGAGTTACGACATCACCAAGCCATTCGCCCATGCGCTTGCGCGAGTGCTGGAGAACGATCATCGCGATCTTGTCGTCTCGGATATGAAAAAGAGTCTGCGCGTCGGCAAAGTCCTGGTGGATTGGAGCCAGAATGACGAGCACAAAACTACCATTGCAGTTTATTCGCTGCGCGCGCGCGAGCGTCCCACGGTTTCGACGCCCGTGAAGTGGGAGGAAGTCGAGCAGGTGCTCAAGAAGAAGGATCCCAGCCTTGTGGTATTCGAGGCCAATCAGGTGCTTGATCGCGCCGAAAAATTAGGAGATTTGTTCGAGCCGCTGCTCAAACTCAAGCAGAAGCTGCCCTCATTGCCAGGTGTTGGAAAAGGGGCGCCCGAAGCGATCGCAGCAGGACTGGAATTGGCGGCGCAAGCTGAGCCTCGCACCCGCAAGAAAACTGCCATAGCTGCGACGCGCCCAGCGGCCAGCAAAAAACGCCGGAAGGTATAATTCCGTCACCTTGATCCTCAGGAGATGAGGCCAACGTGGCGCAACTCTATGCCGGTACTTCCGGATGGGCTTATCCGAGTTGGAAGCCCGATTTCTATCCGGCGAAACTGGCGCAAGCGAAATTTCTGTCCTACTACACCACGCAACTCAATACGGTCGAGGTGAATTTCACCTTTCGGCAATTGTTGAAAGACACCACCGTCCAGAAATGGATCGCAGAAACGCCCGACAAGTTTCGCTTCGGCATAAAGGCCCACCAAGTGATCACGCATATTAAGCGGCTAAAGAAAACAGAAGAATTCATTCCGAGATTTTTAAGTACGCTGGAGCCGTTGGCTCGTGCCGGCAAATTAGGACCACTGCTTTTTCAGTTGCCGCCAAACATGAAGGCTGATACCGACGTGCTGAAAGAATTCTTGGCAATCCTGCCGCGCGGTGTGCCTTTGGCCTTTGAATTCCGGCATGCGTCCTGGTTTAGCGACGAAGTGTTCGATCTTCTCAAAGCCTGCAATCGCGCGCTGTGCGTAGCCGAAACCGAAGAGCGCGTCACGCCTGACGTCCTCACTGCCGATTTCTGCTACTACCGCTACCGCAAGCCGGCCTACACACCCGAGGAGCGCCAAAATATGATCGCTCGAGTCCGCGAGCACGTGGCCGCTGGACGCGACGTATTCGCTTACTTCAAGCACGAGGAGACCCCGCAAGGGGCCTTGTATGCGGTCGAGGTCCTGAAGGAAATTCAATGATCACGGAAAAAGCCAGAGACTAGGCATATAGGACTTCTGTGTACTCTGTGGCCTCTGTGGTTATGTGTATTCGGGTGGTCACTTCTCCAGCGTCCGATAACGCGTAATAATTATCTCCCGTGCCTTCCGAACCCAATACCCGTGTGCTTTCCCGCTTTCTCGATTACCTGAAGATCGAGAAAGGACTGGCGCCACTCACCGTTTCGGCGTACGCCACAGACATTGGCCAGTTCGCCGAATCCCTCGCGAAGCGCAAGCGCACGCTGCTGAAGGCCAGGCGTAGCGATATGCGGAATTTCATCCAACAATTGTTTGCCAACTCAGTTGATGGCCGCTCGGTCGGACGAAAACTTTCGGCGCTGCGCCATTTGTATCGTTACCTTCTCCTCGACAAGCTAATCGAGCACGATCCCACGCTGAATATTGATTCGCCCAAACAATGGAAGGTTCTCCCCAAGGCGCTTGCGCGCGACGAAATGGAAGCCATCTTGAGCGGCTCACATCCGGCCTCAGATCGCCAGCAGGATGAAGCTATTGCGCTGAGGAATCGCGCGATGCTGGAAGTGTTTTATGCGGGCGCGCTGCGGGTTTCCGAGATCATCGGCATCAAACTTGAAGATTTAAAGCTTGATGTCGGATATGTGCTGGTACGCGGAAAAGGTGACAAAGAGCGAATCGTGCCTCTAGGCAAGTCCGCTCAGCAGGCGCTCGCCGAGTACATGAAAGAAGCGCGCAACGTACTTATGGGAAGAAACAGCTCTCCCCTTCTTTTTCTGGGAAGACGCGCCCGCAAGCTGACGCGGCAGCGCGTCTGGCAAATTGTTCGCACCGCTTCTTTGAGCGCAGGTCGCCACGCCAGCCCTCATATGCTGCGCCACAGTTGCGCCACACACATGGTGGAGAACGGCGCAGATCTCAGAACCGTCCAGACCATCCTGGGCCACGCTGATATTTCGACTACGCAGATTTACACGCACGTTGCGCTTGATCGCCTGAAGAACGTTTATCAGAAGCACCATCCCCGAGCCAGAGCAAGGGCATGAATTCACTAGGAATCTATGGAGGCACGGGCGTCCCCGCCCGTGCTCGCGATCGGCGAGCGAGATGGCCTGCCGTTAAATCAGCGAAATCAAGCATTGCTGAAAAATCCGCTCAAGAATTTCTCCGTTCACTGCGCGAGCGCAACACCTCGCCCCATACCATCAAGGCCTATTCCGGCGATCTCCAGAATTTCTGCGCCTACGTCGGCTCGCGAAATTGGCACAGCATCGATCACCTCGCGATTCGCGGCTTCCTCTCGCACCTTTACGAAAGAGGATTGAGCAAAACGTCCGTGGCCCGTTCGCTCGCCGCAGTTCGATCTCTATATCGTTGGCTGGCCCAGGAAGGAGTAGTCGATCAGAATCCAGCGGCGCTGGTGGCAACTCCAAAGCTCGCCAAAAAGCTCCCAAGGGTTCACGATCGAAGAAATTAACTCAGTACTGGATGGAAAGATGCCCGAAGCCGCATCCTTTCCCGAACGCGACCTCCTCATCCTGGAATTGCTCTACGGCTGCGGCATTCGCAACTCGGAGCTTATCGGCATCAATCTGGATGACATTCGCCTGAGCTCTGAAGCCATTCTCATTCGCGGCAAAGGAAAAAAGGAACGCTATGTGCCGTTTGGCGGGTCCGTCAGAGCGGCTCTTCTCGACTATCTTCCGCTACGAAGCCAGAAGCTCGTCAGCGGCAAGAAGAAAACGAACGCCCTGCTGATCAATCAACGCGGAGGACGCCTCACCACGCGCAGCGTTGGCCGCATCATAAAAAAAATTGCGGTGGCCAAGGGTCTTTCGCCCGACGTTCACCCTCATACTTTGCGTCACGCGTTCGGAACGCATCTGCTTGAGGAAGGCGCCGATCTGCGCGCTATCCAGGAAATGCTCGGCCACGAGCGCCTCTCCACGACGCAGCGATACACGCAGCTCTCCATGAAACATGTACTAGCAGTTTACGATCAGACTCATCCGCGGGCAAAGTAAACGCGGGCAGATGTCCAAGTCGCGCTCATTACCTCGGTAATTTGGTGCGCAACAGGTTCTAATCCACCATATACAAGCCGAGGACTCCATCCAGTCGTAGGGCCGTGTTCGGCATCGCAGGAGGGGGCTTGCGAAAAATAACCAAAGAGCTGTTTCTGCTGCTGTTCCTGGTGATCATTGCAGCCATGATCCACTTTTTGGTCGCTTCCCAGCGCATGGCTCTGGTGTTCTACTTCTTGCCTACCCTCTATTCCGCGTATTATTTCGGGCGCCGGCACGCCACCATGACCGCCTGTGCCAGCGTGGCTTTGGTCATTGGGCTCACTATCCTGAATCCGGGCATGTTCAGTCACCACCGTGAACTGGTTCTTCCCATTGATACGCGCTGGATTGATTTAACCATCTGGGGTGGAGTCCTGGTTATCGCCGCCTACGCCATGGGCACGTTATATGAGCGAAATCAGAAAAGCCTGGTCGAGATGAAAGATGGATACGACGGGATGCTGGCAGTTCTCCAGCAGTTTTTGACGAATCAGAAATACAGCGAAGCCCATTCATATCGCACTTCGATGTATGCAACACGCATCGCGGAATCTCTGGGACTCGATTCCGGCAGCACCGAAGACGTCCGCACTGCGGCTCTCTTGCGCAATGTGAACGAGATGGGCATCAGCAATGAAATTCTCTACAAAGCGGCCAATCTTTCCGAAGAAGATGTTGAAAAGAGCATGCGCAAGCAGGACAGAACTAGCGCCAAAGCCAAGGCAATGGGCAGCACGTTGCGTCGGGCAATTCCCATCCTGGTGGCTGCGCAGCAACTGAGCAAAACCGGCAGCAATCCTGCTGATGCTTCAATTGAAGTTCAGGTTCTCACGCTTGCGGAAAAGTTCGAATCGCTCGTCAGCGACACGCGCGGTGGGAAAATGTCGCCCGCGCAGGCGGTCGAGTCAATCGCAAAAGGATTCGGCTCGAAATACGATTCGATGATCGTCGATGCCTTCGTCAAGGCATTCGGTCAGCAAGCGGCTGGCGCGGGAGCATCGTAGCACTGGAAGCCTCCGTTGAACCGAAATCAATCGGCCGCCGTGGCAATGGCCCTCGTTTCCGCTGTCCCTTCCCGCAACTCCTCCCACATCCGCAGCACGCGTTCCCGCAACTCAGTCGTCAGCCGGTCGTAGGCCGCTTCGGAGGCTTCCGTTTCTGCGGGTGGATAGATCGGATCGCCGAACTTCATCTTCAGTGGTGCGAATCCCTGGAACCGCTTGCCCCGCGGCCAAGCCTCATGAAATCCAGCAATCGCGATCGGCACAAGTGGCGCGTGTGTGTGGACAGAGAGAATCGCCGCGCCTTTCTTAAACGATTTGGGTTTGCCATCAATGCTGCGCTCTCCTTCAGGATACAGAATGAGCGCTCGCCCGTGCCGCAGGCCAAAGGCGCCAGCCCGCATGGCTGGGATGAGATTCGCATCCGGATCGACTACCACCACCCGCAGCCAGCCGGCTAGCATACGCATAAGGCCGGAGCCGAAGATTTCGCTCGTTCCCACAGAGAAGGTATTGCGGAAGACTTCCCAGGGCAGCAGGCTACCCAGGATCGCCGGGTCAAGGAAACTCTGATGGTTTGAGCAAAGAATGACGGGACCGCGCTGCGGAATTCTTTCAAGTCCCGCGACCTGCAATTCAAAACGGTCGCGGGCAATCATCTGTGCCACGCGACTCACTCCGTACCAAAAATGCTCAGCAATCGGCCTCGGCTCAGCCAATGCGAGCACCTCCGGATCGCTAGGCTCTTCTTCCAAAATCGCTTTCCAGCCCGCGAATTGCGCCCGTGGCGCCCCATGCTTTCCACTCGCCGCGCTCTCGCGAACCACATCGACCAGTTCGCGCACAGTGTAGATTTCCGAGATCCGCGATTCTTCAACATCACCGCCTAGCTCCTTCTCCAATGCAACCAGAAGCTCGATCCGCTGCATGGAATCCAGGCCAAGATCGAGCTCCAGATTATCGGTGGGACGAATGCTATCGGCTTTGTTCGTCGTCCCATCTCGAATAACCTTCAGCGCGCGTTTAACATCGGCCTGTTCCAGCCACTCCGTCTCTTCGGCGCTGAGCGGCCTCTCCGCCGGAACCTCCGCGTCGGGGGCCGTGCCTTTCGCCTGATTTCGTCGCACCCGCTTCTCAATTTCGAAGCGCTTCAGTTTTCGCGTGGTCGTGCGCGGCAAATCTTCCTGCCAGATTTCGTAACTCCCGATGCGCTTCGTGGAAGCCAACTGCGATGAAAGGCTCTCGATATCGAAGCGAATCACTTCCTTCGCGTTCACGATTCTGCGCTGCTTCAGCAGTTCAAAATTCGGGACAGCCACGCCATGCAGCCGTTCTGAAGTGGGATCACCAGGCCTCGCCTCCAGCCCAAGCACGCAAATTTCCTTGATGTACGGTGACTTCAGATAATGCGACTCAATCTCCTCGGGATAAACATTCTTCCCGTTGCTGAGTACGATCACTTCCTTCTTGCGGCCCGTAATGAACAGGTTTCCCTGCGCATCGAAATGGCCGAGATCGCCCGTGAGCAGCCAGCCATCTTTCAGCACGGCAGCCGTCGCGTCCTGACGGTTCCAGTAGCCCTTCATCACGATCGCGCCGCGAATCGCGATCTCGCCCACGGCTGGACCTTCCTCTTGCGGCTGTGGATCAACGATCTTCGCTTCAACCCCGGGAAGGGGCGGCCCTACCGAGCCGATGACATTGTTCGTCGGCTTATTGGCGAATGCCGCGCCGGTCGTCTCGGTCAGGCCATAGGCCTGCAGCACGTCAATACCGAGCGCATAAAAATCACGCGCGATCTGAGGATCGAAACGCGAGCCGCCAGTGATCAAATACCGCATGCTCTGGCCGAACGTGGCATGCAGTTTGCCGAAGAAAGTCTGCCCGGCGTTGATGCCTACCGCACGCAGCGCACGATTTATGTTCATCAAGACTCTGAGCATCGCCTGAGCTACTTTTCCGCGCTGCGATACTTCTTTGAAGATCCGCTCATGAATCAAATAGAAAAACTGTGGCACCACAGCAAAAGCCGTGATCTCGCGTTCCTGCAAGGCACGCAGAAGTTCCGTAGTGTTCAGTGTTTCCAAATGAACCACTCGCGCACCCTTCACCAAAGGCAGAAGCAAGTTTGCCATCTGCGATAGCACGTGAAAGAGCGGCAGCACACCAAGCACGGCATCTTTCGGACCGATTTCTATCCATGCGAATACAGCTTCGATTTCACCAAGCAGGTTGGCATGAGTCAGTATGACGCCCTTAGGGTCGGCAGTCGTCCCGGATGTATAGAGAAGGGCACCGATACTGTCCGCCGACACATTCGCGGGCTTAAACGATTGTGGTCCGGTCGCGAAAATAGAATCGAGATCAGAAAGTGTGGCGCGGGCGCCCTCGCCCGCTGAGCTTGAATTTACCGAAGCTTGAGTAAGGACAATGTCGACCTTCAGCTCCGCGACTGCCTGTTGCGCAATCCCTACGTGCTTGAGATCGCAAAATAACAACTCGCTGCCGCTATCTTTCAGCAGCTTGGCAATCTGATCGGCGTGAAATGCCGTATCCAGCGGAACCGCTGTGCAACCAGCAGCGATGATTCCAAGATATGTAGTTACCCAGCGCGGATGATTGTCCGCAAGAATGGCAACTCGTGCACCTGGCTGCGCGCCGTTCTCCGCGAGCCATCGGCCGACCGACTCCGCCATCCGCCGTACCTCGGAATACGTATAACTCTCTGTGCCATCGCGTCGCTGAATCTCTAAAGCGACGTTCTGGGGCCAGCGCTCAGCGCACTCGACAAAGCGGTCGTAGAAGGTGGGCATTGGAATGGTGCCGAAAATATACATGAAACGCTGTGGAGTGGCATTCTGCGCTACAAGCCGGCGACTTACACCCGCAGCTCGCATCTAATATGCTAGGCTTCTAAGAGCCGCAGGCGAAGTGTGCCTGCCAAGGATTTCAGATTTGATTCAGTCGCTTGCAGCCAAGATTTTCGGCACCAGAAACGAGCGCGAAATCAAGCGTCTAATGCCTCGTGTCGAGGCTATGAACGTGCTTGAGCCCGAGATGCAGAAGCTCTCGGACGAGCAGTTGCGCGCCAAAACTGACGAATTCCGCCGCCGCGTCCAGGAACGCCTCAACGCGATTCCTGACGAGCCGGACGCCGATCCTGATCGCATCAAGCAACTCGAAGAAGAGCGCACCAAGGTGCTCAACGAAGCCCTCGACGAAATCCTTGTCGAGGCTTTCGCTGTCGTCCGCGAGGCGGGCCGCCGCGTGCTTAACATGCGCCATTTCGATGTGCAACTTATCGGCGGCATCGTACTGCACGAAGGCAAGATCTCCGAGATGAAGACGGGCGAGGGTAAGACGTTGGTTGCCACCCTGCCTGTCTACCTCAATGCGCTCAGCGGACGCGGCGTACACGTCGTCACGGTCAATGACTACCTCGCCAAGCGCGACTCCGAATGGATGGGTAAGCTCTATCGATTCCTCGGCCTCAGCGTCGGCGTGATCGTCCATGATCTCGACGACGAAGAGCGCCGCGAAGCCTATGCAGCCGACGTGACCTACGGTACCAACAACGAATTTGGCTTCGACTACCTGCGCGACAACATGAAGTTCGATATGAAGGATTGCGTGCAGCGTGGGCACAACTTTGCGATTGTGGACGAAGTCGACTCCATCCTGATCGATGAAGCCAGGACTCCGTTGATCATCTCCGGCGCCAGCGAGGAATCGACTGATAAGTATTACAAAGTCAATCGCATCATTCCTAAGCTCGCAAAAGGCGAAGAAAAGGATACTGCTCCCGGCGAGCCGAAGATACTTACCGGCGATTTCGTGGTTGACGAAAAGCATCGCAACATCACGGTTACGGACGAAGGATGGGAAAAAGTCGAGGGCCTCCTCGGCATCGGGAACATTGCCGATCCGGAGAATTGGGATCTCAAGCACCACGTCGAGACCGCGGTGAAGGCGCATGCGCTCTATCGCCGTGATGTGGAATATGTGGTGAAAGACGGCGAAGTAATCATTGTCGATGAGTTCACCGGGCGCCTGATGCCCGGTCGCCGCTGGTCCGATGGCCTGCACCAGGCCGTAGAGGCCAAAGAGGGTGTCAAAATTGAGCGCGAAAATCAGACGCTTGCGACCATCACCTTTCAGAATTATTTCCGCATGTACAAGAAACTTGCTGGCATGACCGGTACCGCGGAAACCGAAGCGCCCGAGTTCGAAAAGATTTACCGGCTGGAAGTTCTCGTTATTCCTACGAACCGGACTCTCTTGAGAAAAGAAAATCCGGATATCGTTTACCGCACGGAAAAAGAAAAATATTTTGCCGCGTCGGACGAAATCCAGAAACTGAACCAAACCGGGCAGCCCGTATTGGTGGGCACAACGTCAATCGAAAAATCCGAGCGCCTTTCCGAGCTGCTCAAGAAAAAAGGCGTGAAACACTGGGTTTTGAACGCTAAGCAGCACGAGCGCGAAGCCGAAATCGTTGCCCAGGCCGGACGCAAAGCCGCCGTCACGATTGCCACCAACATGGCGGGCCGCGGAACCGACATTCTGCTCGGCGGCAATCCCGAATTCATGGCCAAGCAGGAGTGCGTGAAGAAGGGAATCGCCCAGCCAATTCGCGCCGCGCAAGGCAAAATCGAAGGTCCACAGGAGGACGGCAAGACTACAGTCTGGTACTACGCTGGCAACGAATACGTTGTCCCTACGGATCAGTGGAACGAGGTTTTCAGCCGCTACAAAGCTCAGACTGACAAAGAGCACGATGAAGTCACCGCGACGGGTGGGCTTTTCATCCTTGGCACCGAGCGCCACGAAGCACGCCGCATTGACAATCAGCTTCGCGGACGCGCCGGCCGCCAGGGCGATCCCGGCGCCTCCCGCTTTTATCTCTCGCTGGAAGATGACCTCATGCGCATCTTCGCCAAGGAGTGGGTCTCAACTCTGCTCCAGAAGCTGGGGATGGAAGAGGGTATTCCAATCGAATCACGCTTGATCACCCGCCGAATCGAAAAAGCGCAAGAAGCCGTTGAAGCGCAAAATTTCGAAGCTCGCAAGCATTTGCTCGAGTACGACGACGTAATGAATAAGCAGCGCGAGGCAGTTTATGGCCTCCGCCGCCAGTTGCTCGAAGGCGTGGATCAAAAGGAATTGATCCTTGAGGATTATGTCTCTGGCATTCTCGGTGAACTGCTCGAGCAGCACTGTCCGCCCAAAGTTCATCCCGAAGACTGGGATCTGAAGGGCCTGAAAGATGCGATTTTCACTCGATTCGGAGTGGACATTCTTGCTGAAGGCATCAAGCCTGAGACGTTGAATCGGCAGGAACTCGGCGACGCCATTTTTGAAAGGCTCAAAGAGCGTTACGACGCAAAAGAAAAGCTGATTGGGCCTGATGCCATGCGCTACCACGAGCGCATGATCATGCTCAGCGTGCTCGATGCGCAATGGAAAGACCACCTCCTCGGCATGGATCATCTGAAGGAGGGAATCGGACTCCGCGGCTATGGCCAGCACGATCCCCTGGTCGAATACAAGCGTGAATCCTTCGACATGTTCGAAGCCATGATGCAGCGCTTTCAGGAAGAGACGGTTCGCTATCTCTACCTGATGCAGATTCTCGAGCGGCCCAGCGATTCAGGCACCATGGGCCGGCCCAGCGTCGGCCCCGAAGGCCAGGGTGGACCAGAAGCTGGCGTTCCCGTTCTTAGGTCGGGAGGCGGCACCGACGGCAACGGCCGCCGCCCGCCGCGTAGTATTGCTACGTCTGTAGACGATCTCGAGGAAGCCTTCCAGCGCAAGAAACGCCGCGAGTTGGAGCAGGCCCGCATGGCCGGCTCTGGCGATTTACAACCCGTGCAGCAAGTGGTGCGTGGCGCCGCGAAAATCGGTCGCAACGATCCTTGTCCCTGCGGTTCCGGTAAGAAATACAAGAAGTGCTGCGGCGCTAATGCCTAAGAACATATCCGGCATTCCTTGGGCGCGGTTGTCCGCCTATGCCATTACTCACGTCAAAGCCGCATCGGTGATCTCATGTTTTGCATCCAACTAAGTAGATATCTCCAGATACGAGATCATAAGTTTTTGATTGTGTCCTGAGGATTTTATGATTGCCCTGCGTTTAGTTCGCCTCATTGAACGCCATGCCGATAATCTCGCGGAAGAATTGATCGAAAAATTGCGCGCCTCGGCCCGAACCAGCGATATGCAAAAAGTTCCCGAGGCAGAACTGCGGAGTCGCATCCACGAAATACTTGAACATCTGGGGGAATGGTTGCTCACGAAGACTGGTAGCGACGTCGAGATTCGCTATCGCGACCTCGGAGCACGCCGTGCAGCTCAGGGCGTCTCCCTCGCCGATTTCTGCTGGGCCATCGTGCTGACCAAAGAACATCTTTGGGAATTTCTGCAGCGGCAAGGATTCCTACGTAGCCCTGTGGAGATTTATGGAGAATTAGAACTACTTCGATTGCTGGACCAGTTCTTTGATCGTGCTCTCTGTTATGCGACTGAAGGATACGAACAGCATTCCCAGCTTCCATCGGGTGCAGAAATTCATGCCGGTCAGCACGCTGGTATAACTCACTGATGCGGCTTGGTTAATACAAACGACTTTACCACAATATTATTCGGCTGCACGCCCACCGGAATCATGGTGAGCAGGGAGTACTCGCTAGGCTCAAGCTTCGTCGGCTGGCGTTTTTGAATCACCGTGATGTCACCTGACGCCGAATTCAGCACCAGCAAATAGTTTTCGCTTTTCGAGAGCGCCAGCCCATCCGGATGGCTGCCCACCGGCACCGACGCAATCACCTTGCCGTTATCAATGTCGTACACGGCAACGCTATTCGACCCGAAGTTGCTCACATATAACCGCGAATTATCTGAGCTCACAATCCCACGCGCTGGCCGCGTGCCGATCAGATAGCTTCCATTCACCTCATTCGTGGTTGTCTCAATGATGGAAACATTGTTCGAATCGAAATTGCTGACGATTAACTCTCCACCGTCAGGCTTCACCACCAAATTCACCGGTGTTCCGCCAACATCGAGGAGCGCCAGCAGCTTGTCGCTCTTCAAGTCGATCGAAGCCACCTGGCCCGAGCCACTGCAAGCCACAAATGCCTTTGAGCTGTCCGGCAGAATCGCAATGTCCTCTGGTTGCTGGCAAGCCGGAATCGTGCTCCGCACCTTTAAGCTGTTCGCATCGATCAAAGACACTGTGTTGTCGCCCCGATTGCTGACCACTACAGTTGTGCCATCAGGAGAAACTCTCGCCAACCCCGGGGAAACCCCTACCCGCACGTTACCGATCACTGCGCGGTGCTCAAGATCGATCGCGGACACATTGTTCGAACCTGAGTTTGCCACATAGGCTCTTCTGCCGTCGGGCGAAACGTCAATGAAATATGGCCTGCCATGCACCCCGATCGTCGCAACAACTTCGTTGCGTTCGGCGTCTACGACACTTACATTATTCGAACCTGTATTGACGATGTAAATCTCATTCTTCTTACTGTTCGCTGCGATCCCAGTCGGCTCACTTCCGGCCTTGAGCGTTCTCACCGGCTCAAACGTCCGCAGATCGATCACGCTGACCGTGTTGCTCTTTCCATTCGTGATGTAAGCGTACTCGCGGTAGGACGGACCATAGTTGGGCAGTTCGCGTTGATGGAAGTACCACCAGCCGAGCGCCGCAGCGATAGGCACTGCGAGAACTGTGAGGAGGAGCTTTCTCAAGGCGAGGGTTCCTACAAAACAGGAAAGCTTATCAGAGCAAGCCTATCAATAGAGGCGGAAGCTGACCTCAACCTGCGATTGCGAAATGCCGCCAATTCCCCAAAGATTAATTAGCTGCTGACCACCGCTGCGCTTTCTCGCGCTCCAATCGCCACCACTGTCCTCCTCACCACGGGCGCGATCTGGCGCACTTGCGCCATCAGCTCATCAAACTGATCAGGATAAAGTGACTGCATGCCATCCGAAAGCGCCTTGTCCGGTTCAGGATGGACTTCTACCATCAGTCCATCAGCGCCAACCGCAATTGCGGCGCGCGAGAGCGGAGTTACTTTGTTTCGCTTCCCGGTTCCGTGGCTGGGATCGACTACGATCGGCAAGTGGCTCAACCGCTGTACTGCTGGAACTACGCTCAAGTCCAAAGTATTGCGCGTGTGATCGGCAAACGTCCGCACCCCGCGTTCGCATAGGATCACGTTGTAGTTGCCCTCGCTCATCACATACTCGGCGGCCATCAAAAATTCCTCGAGCGTCGCGGACATGCCGCGCTTCACCATCACAGGTTTTTTGCACCGGCCGGCGCGCTTCAGCAAGGAAAAATTCTGCATATTGCGGGCACCGATCTGAACGACATCAGCATATTGCTCAACCAATTCCAATGACTCGTTATCGATCGCTTCGGTAACGATCCTCATGCCGAATTTGTCGCGCACTTCGGCCATGATCTGCAGGCCTTCTTCACCTAAGCCTTGGAATGAATATGGCGAAGTGCGCGGCTTGTACGCTCCTCCGCGGAAGAACTGCGCCCCGGCCCGGCACACGCGCTCGGCGGCTGAAAACGCCTGCTCACGGCTTTCGATCGCGCATGGCCCGGCGATAATCGCCAGCCCCGGCCCGCCAATCGCCGCATCCGTGCCAGGAAATGTGATGACGGTGTTCTCTTCTTTGAAGTCGCGGCTAACCAGCTTGTAGGGCTTGCTGACCCGAATCAGCTCCTGCACGCCTGCCATTTCTTCCAGCGTGCCGGCCTCTACTTCGCCCCGGTTTCCCGTAACGCAAACCGCGGTCCGCTGCGCGCCCGGCATGGGATGAGCCCGATATCCCAGGGATTCGATCTTGCGGCAAACGGCGCGCACTTGTTCGTCCGTGGCGTGCGCCTGCATGACAACTAACATGAGCCACCTCTTGAAAGGCTTAAGTTTATCGTTAGTGGTCAGCGGCAGCAAACCGGGTTACGCCTGGGTAGTGTCTCAGTTTGCCCCTTGGTCTAAGGACTTGCTTTGTGTCCTTTGCGAGTCCTTGGCGTTCTTCGCGGTTAAGTTCTTCTTTACCGCAAAGCTCGCAAAGAACTGCCGCCAAGAA
>Ga0137403_10000616_pt1 | contig 46086 bp, 42 predicted proteins | sample CZOMad2_1_16fung_FD_122057 | JGI IMG/M metagenome (GOLD analysis project Ga0137403, IMG submission 122057) | Vadose zone soil fungal communities from Angelo Coast Range Reserve, California, USA - CZOMad2_1_16fungal (Hybrid Assembly) | ecosystem: Environmental > Terrestrial > Soil > Vadose zone... | reverse complement strand
CGCGCCAAGTTTGTCTTCCGCGAACGGGAAGGCTTCGGCTACGACGAGGTCAGCGCCGTCTTTCGCGCCGGCGCCGACGATCTGGTGGACGCTCAGAAGCGCCTCACGGCACTAAAGGCAATTCGCAAGTCAAAAAACTTTGAGCCGCTGGCAGTTTCCTTCAAGCGTATTCGTAAAATCCTTGAAAAGGCCAACGTTGAGTCGAGTGATGCTCGCCAAGTGAATCCCCAACTCTTCGAGCACGCCGCGGAGCGCGAACTGCACGCCGCGGTTCGTGGGGCCGCCGCAAAAGTGCAAACCCAGAAACGGGCGGGGAAGTACCAGGAGGCCTTGGAAACGATTGCCGGACTGCGAAAAGCGGTCGATCATTTTTTCGATGACGTCATGGTGATGGCGGAAAACGAAGCGGTGCGCGGCAACCGTCTGGCGTTGCTCGCGGAGTTGCTCCGCGAGTTCACAACAGTTGCTGATTTCTCAGAAATTGGCGGTGAAGAGCGACGCTGACAATTTCAAGTATTACTTGAATGACTTTGAAGTCGGCGCGCCGACAGTTTCTTCGGCCGCCGCTGCGGAATCGCAAGAGCAGCAAGCGTTCCACAGACTCCAAAAAGACAAGCGAGGCGTACAGTGAAAAAATGGGTGTATTTTTTCGGGGCCGGCAAAGCGGAAGGCGATGGAACCTGGCGCGATCTCCTCGGCGGCAAAGGCGCTGGTCTTGCCGAGATGACCAAGATTGGCCTGCCCGTGCCCGCGGGGTTCACCATCTCCACGGAAGCCTGCGATTACTTTTACAAGAACGCCAAGAAGTACCCACTGGAACTGAAGAAGCAGGTGGCCGATAACGTCGCGAAGCTCGAACGGACCACCAAGAAGAAGCTTGGCGATCCGAAGAATCCTCTCCTCGTCAGCGTGCGCTCCGGCTCCGCACGCTCCATGCCCGGCATGATGGAGACCATTCTCAATCTCGGCCTGAACGATCAGTCCGTTGCAGGCTTGGCGGCCTCGACAAAAAACGAGCGCTTCGCCTACGACGCGTACCGGCGCTTCGTGCAGATGTATTCGACGGTGGTGATGGGACTCTCTAAGGAAGACCTGGAACACCGCCTCCGCGCGATGCGGGACCGCCGGGGCGTCAAGGAGGACACCGCAGTGCCAGCAAGCGGGTGGAAGGAACTGGTGGCCGAATACAAGGCCTATTTTCTCGAAAAGTCAGGCCAGAAATTTCCTGACGCTCCGATTGATCAGCTTTGGGGGGCTATCGGCGCCGTGTTCGGCTCTTGGATGGCGGAAAAGGCTGTCACCTATCGCCGCGTGGAAAAAATCACGGGCCTCCTCGGCACCGCCGTCAACGTCGTCCAAATGGTCTTCGGAAACACCGGCGATACTTCCGGCACAGGCGTCTGCTTCACGCGCGATCCGAGCACAGGCGAAAAAATCTTCTACGGCGACTATCTCGTGAACGCCCAAGGAGAAGACGTCGTCGCCGGTATTCGAACACCCATGCCTCTTCGCGAAATGCAAAAGACCGTGCCCAAGGTCTACGGGCAGCTCGAGAAAGTTCGAGTAAAACTTGAGAAGCACTATCGCGACATGCAGGACATGGAGTTCACCGTCGAGGACGGCAAGCTCTACATGCTGCAAACACGCACTGGAAAGCGTACACCGGCGGCCACGTTTCGCATCGCTGTCGACATGGCCAACGAAAAGCTCATCACCAAGGAAGAAGCCCTTCTCCGTGTAAAGCCCGAAGACATTGAGCGGCTCTTCTATCCGGTCATTGATGTCAAAGTCGACAGAAAGTCGCTGGCATCGAAAATCCTGGCTACCGGCATTAATGCTGTGCCCGGCGCGGCCGTTGGCAAGGTTGCGTTCTCGGCGCAGAAAGCGGAAGAGTGGGCCGAGCGCGGAGAGAAAGTCATCCTGGTTCGACGCGAAACCAGCCCAGAGGACGTCGGTGGAATGGCCGTCGCCCAGGGCATCTTAACAGCCACCGGCGGCAAGACCAGCCACGCCGCCGTTGTCGCGCGAGGCTGGGGCAAGTGTTGTGTGGTCGGCGCAGAAAAATTGGACATCGATTACAAAGCGCTGGCGATGTCCACCAACGGTAAAGTCGTGAAGGAAGGCGATTGGATCACGCTCGACGGCAGCGAAGGTGTGGTTTACACCGAAGCAATGCCCTTGGTCGTGCCCCAGCTTCCCAAATCGTATGAAACGCTGATGAAGTGGGCCGACGAAACGCGCCGCCTGAGAGTACGCACGAATGTCGATACTCCTCAGGACGCTCGCAAGGCCATCGAGTTTGGCGCGGAGGGCATCGGCCTCTGCCGTACAGAGCACATGTTCTTTACGGACTTCGAGCAGCCCGGAAAGAGTCACGAACGCCAGCGGGCTATTCAGGAAATGATTCTCGCTGACAACAGGGAAGCCCGCGTCAAGGCTCTCGATAAATTGCTTCCGTTCCAGCGCCGCGATTTCATGGGCATCTTCAAGGCCATGGACGGCTTGCCGGTCACCATCCGCTTGATTGACCCGCCGCTCCACGAGTTCGTACCCCATGAGCGCGCCAAGCAGGAAGAGCTGGCGCGTGATTTGAAGATCGATGTCGAGACCGTCGCCCGCAGAGTCGAGCAGTTACACGAAGCCAACCCCATGCTCGGTCATCGCGGCTGCCGTCTTTGCATCACCTATCCAGAAATTCTTGAGATGCAGGTACGCGCCATCATCGAAGCAGCGGTCGAATGTCAAAAAGAGGGAATTAAAGTATTACCTGAGATCATGATTCCGCTGGTTCTGGACCGCAAGGAACTCTCTATTCTCGAGCAAGCCACGCGCCGTGTCGCGGAAGAACTGATCAAGAAATCCGGGGTGAAGCTGAACTATCTCGTTGGGACGATGATTGAACTGCCGCGAGCTGCGTTGATGGCGGGAGAGATTGCCGAAGTCGCGGAGTTCTTCTCTTTTGGCACGAACGACCTGACCCAGACCACCATGGGGCTTTCGCGAGATGATGCCGGGCGCTTCCTGCCGGACTATGTGGATGAGAGGAAAGCCGGCGTTTTTGCGGCGGATCCGTTCCAGTCGCTCGACACCAAGGGTGTAGGCATGTTGATTCGTTGGGGAATCGAGCAGGGCCGCAAGACGCGCAGCAAACTTAAGATTGGTATCTGCGGCGAACACGGCGGCGATGCAGACAGCGTAAAGTTTTGCCACGAAGTCGGCATGGATTACGTCAGCGCTTCTCCATTCCGTGTTCCCATTGCGCGTTTGGCCGCAGCTCAAGTAGTAGTTGAGGAAAAACAAGCGAAGAAAAGGAAGGGGAAATAGCAAAAGAAATCGTTTTGAACAAATCTAAAGTAATACTTGAGTCATCGGCGCGCAGACATTTCGATGTGATCGCTTGCGCGCCGACAACTTCTTTTCTCCTACGTAGGCATCTTGAAGAAGAAGTACAAGCCCAGGAAAAAGAAAATAATGTCCGGCGACCATCCCGCCAGAAACGGCGGAAGCTGGCCAACTCCTCCCATGGCTTCCAGAAGCCGTGCAATAGACAAGTAGGCGACCCCGAATCCCAGCCCAAGCACCACGCCTCCCACTGCGCCCCGCGTGCCGACCAAGAACCCGAATGGGATCGCGAGCAGCATGCTGACGGGCGCGAGCAGGGGGAAGGCAATCTTTTCATGCCATTGCACGGTCAGAGTTGAGACATCAAAGCCTGCACGCTGCAATCCGGCGATATAACTCCCCAGTTCCCGCCAGCTCATCTGGAACGCCTGCCGCACCTCGCGGTTGAAGTAACTGGGAGGCTCGGTGAGCTCTGGCAACGAGGCGACCGCGGGAAGCCGCTCGTAACGCACAATCGTGCCATCCGCAAAATCGCGCACCCAACTGCCTTCGAGAACCCAGACCTTTTGCGTCTCTGACCACCGCGCACGCGACGAAAAGATGCGGCGCTGGAGCTGAAAAGTCGCTGGATCGATTTCCAGCACTGTGAGCCCGCCAAACAGGTTCTGAGTGGGATCGAAAAGATCGTAATTGTAGATTTTTGAACCTTCCCCAAAGATCCAGCGCTGCGGGTGTGTGTAGGTTTGCGGCGGACGCCCTTTGATCAGGCTGTGGAGCGCGTCCTGGCGCTGGTTGGCGTAGGGCAAGTAGGTATCGTCGAGCACGATCATAATTACCGCCAGCGCCAGGCCCGCCAGCAGCAGCGGTATCGCTAGCCGGTACAAGCTGATGCCGCTGGCCTTGATGGCTACGATTTCATTGTTCTTGCTCATGATCCCGAGAGTCACGAGCACGGCGACCAGCGCCCCCAGAGGCGCGAGCTGGTACAACAGATACGGAGCAAGGTAGCGGAAATAATCAACCACGATGAGAAAGGGAACGCGGTGGCGCGCAATGTCGTCGAGCAGCTCGAAGAACGTGAAAGTCTCAAAAAGAAATACGAATGCGCCCATCAAAACCGCGAAATAAAAAAAGAAGCGCCGCAAGACATAGATGTCTATCAATTGCGGGAAACTCCCGCTGGACCGCGTCAAGAGATCCTGTGATACAGGATCGCCGTTCGCCCCATTTGCCACTGCGGCTCTCGCGCGAGCCAGGGCTCTCCGCCGGCGCAAAAGACGTCTTCTGGATCTCAAATAAATCATGGGGCGAAGCAATCGGCTTTCGCCGCGGAACTGCTCCATGCGCGGCAGCAGCGCCAATCCCAGCGCAAAAAGAAAGGCATTGGCGGTCCAGATTCCCGCTGCGGGCGTCAGTGTTCCTTGCCGCGCGAGTCCCGCCCCCATTACCGAGAGCAAGTAATACGAAGAAATGAGAATCACAGCGAGTAGCGCCGCCGCTGCCCGACCGCCGCGGCGTGGCTGTGCCCCCAGCGGAACAGCGACCAACGCAAAGGCAAAGCACGCAATCGGAAACGCAAATCGGCGGTGGAGCTCCACGCGAGCTTCGCGCCAACCCGGACCGTGATCGTTCCATAGTTCGCGAATCGAACGCTCGGGATTATTCAGTTGCCGGGGCTGGGCGACTGTCAAGCCGCTGAATTCGATGGGCCAATCGCTCTGGCCAAATGCCGTGACGGAGTAGTGGTCTGCATCCTCGCGCGAGAATTCGTGTGTCGTGCCTCCTCGCAGATGCAATTCCAATTTGCCCAGCTTCGGTTCGGCAATGACGATCGCGTTCTCTGCCAGCGTCACTCTTGACGCGCCCTCTCCGCCGGTTTCGGCCAGAAATACGCCGTGCCATTGCGTGCCGGCGGCGGTCACATCATTGACGTAAAGAACCTTGCTGGGAAAGCGCTCGTCGAACACCCTCGGCTGCAACGTGAAGGAGACCTGCGAAGTAATCAAGTCGGCCTGAAGGGAACGGAACGTCCGCAGCGCCAACGGTCCAAGCCACGTCGTCATTCCCAGAGTCACCACGGCGCCTGTCAGCGCCAGGACTCCAACCGGAAGCAGTATCCGGCGGCGTCCGATGCCCAAAGCTGTCAGCGCAATGATCTCGCTATCCGCCGACATTCGCCCGAGCCCCAGCAGCACACCGATCAGTGTGGCCATGGGGACGGTAAATACAAATACAGCCGGGAATATGCAGAGAAAAAGTTTCAGCACCTGGGCGCCGGAACCGCTGTGACGCACAAAGAGCTCCATTAAGCGCACGAGTTGCGGGACGAAAAAAACAAATGTGAAGACGACTAGTCCCAGCAGTGCGTGGCGGAAGACTTCGCGGACGATATAGCGGTCCAGGATGCGCATGACGCGAACGCCGAGTGTAACACGGTCGCGACAACGTTCCCCGGTCGTGTTCTCTGTATTTCAAATCTTAGGTAATACTCTTTGGCTGCCGCTCCGCTTCCTTCTATCTCCCGCTTGCGGCCTTGGTCGCGAATCTTCGTTTTCCATGCATTTCAAAAAATCTACCGGTAAACCGATTCTCCGGATCGACGGCGTGCTTTTTCTCAAAAAAAGCGTCAATCCCTGGGTAAGCTCGCCTTAAGGTATCTGCGTCCAGGTCCCGCGCGTAGGTGAGATAAAACGTTCCGTCACTTCGCAGGGCCAGGCTGTTCAGCCGTTTGATCAGTTCATCGCCCTTGGCGCGGCCCTCTGCCGAGCGCAGTTCGTTGAAATAAAGTATCACCGCAAAAGTATCTTCCCTGGGCGCATATGAGAGCGTCGTATCGATGTTGGCCTTCACATACCGGAGCGTCACTCCGAGTAGATTGGTCCCTTCATCCCGAACAATCTGCCGCATGCCCTCCATGAATGTCATGAATTGGGGGATGGGGATAAAGAATTCCTGTATCACATCCGCATCTTCCGCCGAATCATGCTCCAGCATTTTCACGGATGAAACCGGCGGCCGCATAGCATTGTTCCTCGACACGAGCGTCTTCCGTGATGGGTCGCCGGCAATGAATTTTTCCGCCCACCAACGAAGCTTTTTCCCCCAATCGTAGCGCCGCGACAATCCGAACAAGAACTTGTCGCGCGCTACGTGGCGTTCATGGTCGAGCCGGAACACTCCTTCGCGAGCACGTTTCGTCCTTCGCCAAACACTGACGATCGTGTCATCCAGCAGGCATCCTGGCGAAATCGACGGCCGCGCCAAAAAGAGCTCGGTCAGGGAATTTGCGCGAACCTCTCTCTCAAAATACTCGATCAATTTGCTCAACGGGATGACTTCGGAGCTCTGCTCGTAAACGCAATCTTCCACCAGTTCCAAATCCACTTCGAGCATCACTCCAAGCAACCCATACCCGCCGATAGCATTCCGGAACAAATCAGGATTTTCGCTTATACTTACGGACTTCACTGAGCCGTCCGGCAGCAAAATACGAAATCCAAGTACGCTGTCAACCAGCGCGGGGAACCGCGTGTCGCGCCCGTGCGCGTTTGCCGCCAGCGAGCCTCCCACGGTAAAAATGTTGTCGGACTGCATGGCCTTTAGCGCCAGGCCCGCCGGGCTCACCGCCTCCTGAATCTTGTCCCACGTGATTCCGCTCTCCACCGTGACACGTTTTCGCTCCCTGTCGAGCGAAAGCACGCGGTTGAATTGCCTCATGTCCAGAACCATCGCGCCATCCACAAAGGCGTGGCCGCCCAGGTTGTGCCCGGTTCCCATCATGCAAATCGGCACGCCGTCCTTTCGCGCGCGATCGAGGGCGTTTCGAATATCGGCAACGCTCTTCGGAATTTCAACCGTGCGAGCCACGGCCGAATACACGCCTCGTGCATCCATGACGTGCAGGTGCGGCGCCTTCTCGAAAATTTCTCCAATCGCAGTGCTTAATCGGACGCGTTCCCGCAGCGGAACATTTGGATATACGGGAAGGTAGAGCAGTTTTCGATAAAGCTCCCGCGTCTTTGCCGGTTCCTGGCTCTTTCGTCCCGCTGGCGGCTCAATCACCGCGAGCGCCGAGCCGGCCGCCGTGCCATCAAATCCTCGCCGTCGAAGTTCCTCCATGAATCGTTCTCGTGCTTCCACCAGAATCGGAAACACCCAGAAGCTGTGGAACTCCGCATGATCCCCAGGATAGGAAATCTCCCGTGGCAGCGATTTTGCGAACTCCTCTCCTACGGAGATTCGTCGCTTCAACCGTGCCTTATCAAACGTCCGCAGCCTGTGTGCCAGCAAAGCCACAAGCGGGTACGAGCATTGCCATTGGATTTCCTTTAGCCAATCTTCCTTATCCAATCCTCGCATTTTTGCGATCACGCCTTCAAAATCGGCCACAAAGAGTTTGCATCCGCGGTAGAACATGCCGAACAGCAGCGGCAGCGTAAACAGTTTCAGGATCACATGTGTCAGCACGATTCCAGCAAATTTCTTCCGCGTCTGCGCCGGATGCATTTTCTGGAGCAGTCTCATCTTCCGCAGCAGGTTCGCATCTTTCACCCGCAGAAGCGCTCCGCCCAGTGCCGTCATCGTCTTGATCGATCCGAAGCTGAACATCGCCACATCCGTTTCCGGATGTCCCGTGTAGTCCGATCCTGTAAACGCTTGCGCACAGTCTTCGATCACCAAGATGCCGTGCTTCTTCGCCAGCTCGATCACCGGCCCCATCGGCACACGCGTACCAAAGAGGTGCGCCACTACGATCGCACGCGTCTTGTCCGTGATGGTGGATTCAATCGCCGAAATCTCCGGCGCCATCGTTCCGCTCTCGATATCCAGGGGAATCGGAACCAATCCATGGTGCTTCGCGATGTTCACCATTTCAGGGATGGTTAGCGCCGTCATCAAAATCTCGCTCCCAGCGGGCAATCCCAGCGCCCCCAAGCACAGATCAAACCCAGTCCGGACCGTAAATGCAGAGAGTACGGGGTAACCGGGCGCGAACATGCCTTCGAGCTCCGCTTCCTTGGCGCGAATGCTTCTGCGAAATACGCAATGGAATGCCCCGCACGCAAGATCCCGCCACCTGATATCCAATTGTTTCCGGGGGTACATTCTGAGCCGCGGTAATGCTTTCATCCAAGAGGCTCGTTTCTGCCGGCAGATGTCTGGTTCGCTGCCGACGCAGGCGATGGGTGGTATACTCCGCCCGAGCTTACTTCCTTCTCTCGGGAGAAACTCTTCTTGCCGTCGCGGATTCTATACCAGCCTTCGTTCGTACACTAGTATCCGTTCGGAGTGAATGCTCCGTTTCTCTTGCCGCCGATTACGTGATAGTTTTTCTTAGAGCGGTTCTTACTTTAAGACGGAATTGGGAGTCTCGAATCCTTCGAATCGTGCCTGGACCGCTGCTCAATCTTCTACTGTCAGCCGGACACCCTCCGGTCACGCGACTAGCACGGGAGAGACGCGAGCGATGAAGCGGGTCCATCTTGTTGTTTTGTGGCACATGCATCAGCCGCAGTACCGCGACCCTGAGTCCGGGCGGTACGTCCTCCCTTGGACCCGCCTGCACGCCTTGAAAGATTACTGGGGTATGGTCGAAGTGCTTCGCGAATTTCCCAACTTCCATGCCACGTTCAACGTCGTGCCTTCCCTTGGCATGCAACTCGAAGAGTACGCCAGTTGTAGTTTCAAGGAGCCCTGGTTTTCCTTGGCCTTCAAGAATGCGGACGAACTTACCCGCGAGGACAAAGCGGAAATCATCGCCCGCGCGTTTCAGGTAAACCACGAGCGGCTGATGTCGCGCTGGCCGCGGTTCGTCGAGTTATTCGAATGGTCGCGTCCCGCCGGCGGCGCTCAGGCGCTGGTCTCTTTCACCCCGCGCGATTGGCGTGACTTGCAACTCCTCTCGCAGTTAGCGTGGATGGAGGAGTCCTGGTTCGAATCGGATGGTGTCGTCAGCCGCCTAGCCACGAAAGGGAAGGACTTCTCCGAGCAAGATAAGTCTGCGCTGCGGAAAAAGCAGCTCGAATTCCTGGGCCTGGTGCTCCCAGCGTATCGTGACGCGGCACAGCGCGGCCAGATCGAGCTCAGCACCACTCCGTTCTATCACCCCATCCTTCCCCTAATCTGCGATTCTGACATCGCGCGCGTCGCCAATCCCGGCACACCTCTCCCGCGTCGCGCCTACCGGCGCCCGGAAGACGCCCGCACACAACTGCAGCTTGCCCGCGAATATCACGAAAGAGTTTTTGGCGCGAAGCCCGCCGGACTGTGGCCTTCCGAAGGCTCTGTGTCAGATCAGGCGCTGACCATTGCCTCCGAGGAAGGGTTTAAGTGGTTTGGCACCGACGAGGGAGTCCTTGGCCGCACCCTGAACGTCGCATTCTTCCGCGACGGAAATGGCATTCCCGCAAACGCCGAGCGCCTCTACAAACCCTGGCAAGTGCAAGTTGGGCCCAACGGTATCACCGGCCTGTTTCGCGATCACCACTTATCCGATCTCGTCGGTTTCGTCTACAGCCGCATGGACGCCAAAGCCGCCGCCGCCGATCTCCACAACCGAATGCGCCATCTTGGCGGAACTGTGCAGGGCGATCAGCCGCTCACGATTTGTCTTTTCCTCGACGGCGAAAACGCCTGGGAATATTACCCGGGCAACGGGCGGGCCTTCCTCCGCGAGTTTTACGGTCGCATCCAGCGCGATCAGGATTTTCGCGCCCTCACCGCCAGCGAAGCGATTGCCGCTGCCGGCCAAATTCCCGCCACTGCGGGAATATTTCCCGCGTCTTGGATCAACGCAAATTTCGACGTGTGGATCGGCCACGCGGAAGACATCTCCGCTTGGGAATTACTGTGGGACGCGCGCGAAGCCTATGCCCGCGCGGTTGAATCGCGAAGCAAAGGCAGACCCGACGCCCCCACCGAAACCGCGCTCAAAGAAGCGCGCGAATCGCTTCTGGCAGCGGAAGGCAGCGACTGGTGTTGGTGGTTTGGTCCGGAGCACAGCACCGCAAACGACGCGGAATTTGATGCGCTCTATCGCAAGCATCTGACCGCCATCTATCTCGCCTTGGGGCAGGTGGCGCCGGAAGAATTGGCCAAGCCCATTAAGCGCAGACCGGAGCACGCCTTGCAGTTGGCTCCATCGGGCTGGCTGAGCATCAAGATCGACGGCCGGGAAACATCGTATTTCGAATGGCTGGGGTCTGGGTTGTATTCGCCGGAGCGCCGCGGCGGCTCGATGCATGGCCGCGTCTTCTATCTGCACGAGCTGCGCTACGGGTTCGAGCAAGGACGCTTTTGCGTCCGCATCGACCCATTCCACGAAGCGCTCGGTGAGCTGGAAGATCCCGAGTTTCGCATCACCATCGGCGGCGCCGAAGAAGTTGCCATCGTCGTCAAGCTGGTGCGCGGCCACGTCCAGGAGTTCTCGGTCGAAAAAGCTCTTGTCTGCCTCCTGAATCCCAAGCTCGTCGCGGATGCCGCCTTCGAACGCGTGCTCGAAGTCGCGATCAACAAGGACCAACTCAACCTCAAAGGCCAGATCAAACTGCGCCTCGGCGTCGCTCTGTGGCACGGCGGATTGCCTGTCGACGTCCTACCCGCCGAAGGATTCCTTGACGTAAATCTTGGGGAAGACCATTCCGCCTGGCCGGCAGAATAGTGGATCGTCCTTGCGCGGCATTTAAAGTCTTTCTTGAGGGGTCCCTAGGGCATCTCTGGTCTCACCTGGACCGCCCCCACCTGCCTATTGAAGTTTTACTTTAAGTCGTTCTCTCCGTCCCTGCTTCGGCTTAAGTCCTTTTCTGCCGACGGGCAGATCACGCGAACTAGTTGCGATGCTTTTGCGCATACCTTCCTAAAACAATTTCACCGCAAGCTCCTGCGGATGATCGCCCACCGGGATCATTGTCAGCAGAAAATTCGTCCGCACCCGGATCACCGCCAAATCCCCCGAACCTTGGTTCACCACCAGTAACAAGTTCTCAGCCGGATCGAACCGCAACACCGAAGGCGCGTCGCCCGCCTGAACAGGGAAGCCTTTTCCCGGATCGCGCACAATTCGTCTGTTGAAGATATCCACTGGTGTTACCCGGCCGGCCGCGGTGTCCGAAACATACAGCAGGCTCGCATCGCTGCTGAGCACACCACGTGTCGGTGTTGATCCGAGCACCATGTAGTCGCCCACTTCGTGCGTCCAGGTGTTAATGGCCTGAAGCCCGTGAGCCTCCGGCGAAATCACGTAGAGTTCGCCGCCATCGGGCTTCAGCAACATATCTGTTGGCTTGCCAGCGAGTCCCAAATGGGCTACTAGAACCCCTCGCCGTAGGTCAACCACGGAAATCCGCCGCTCTGACCGGCTCAGCACGAACGCCATCGAACTGTCAGGCAACACCGCGACGTCTTCCGGCTCCGACACCACTGAAACGTTCCCCCGCAGCGCGAGCGTCGCCGCGTCATGAATACCTAACGACCCGTCACGGCGGTTCATCACCAGCACGTTCTTGCCGTCCGGCGTGACACGCGCCAGGACGGGCTCGCGGCCCGTCGCCGCCCGCCCCACGACGCTGCGCGATTTAGCGTCAATCACGACGAGCGTATTGTTGCCGGACGCCGTCGTGTACACACGGTTACCATCGGGCGAAAAGTCCAAAGAGTAGGGAAGCGGCCCCACGGCGATTCGCGCCGTCACCTGTCCCGTGAAGTGATTGGCGCGTGGATCAAGGACCCACACGTACCCGCCCGTCGTGCTAACGCCAAAAATCTCCGGCCGCGACGGATGTTCCCTCATTCCCGAAAGTCCTGGCCCAACCGCAATACGCGCCACAGCTTTAAGCCTCACCAGATCAACCACCGTGACGCTGCCGTCTGCGGTCGTGACGTACGCGCAGAGATGCAAGTCCGGCCGCAGGAACGAAGGCCGATGCTCGCGCAACAGGACGATCAGCCCGGAGATACCCAGCACGGCAACCAGGAAATAGGTGCGAAAGTTCTTAGGACGAACCATGTTGGAGATGGAATTCTCCCATGGTTCGACGAAAGGTCAAACGCCGCACGCTTAAGCCCAACGTGCGGCACCCTTCGTGATGGGTGCCAGCAGGATTCTGGTGAGCTCTTCCCTACAAACCAACCAACTACGGTTTTGTTTCTTGATCTGTCTTGGCTGCTACGGCGCTAGGAGCTTCCGTCGATGAATGCTCTCCTTGGCGGGTGAGGTACAGAACGAAGGGAGTGACCTCGAATGGCACTTTCTCTGATTCGGTCACTGTGCCTACCGGTTTGGACTTGAGCATCCGTAACTGATCATTCCACGGGTCGACCTTGATGCGTCCGCCGAGCGGCAGAGCCGCAATCACGTTCGCAGCTGGCTTCGCATCCGCATTGGAAGGCTGCGCGGAAAAGACCGCCGCAACAATGGTCCAGCTTGTGGAGACCCTGTCACCCAGGTGCGGACTAATGAGATTAGGGATTTCCTTCGATCGGTTCTTAAGCGCTTCGAGGAAGAGTTGCGCAGTGCCGGACTGCTCCTTGTAGGGCGAGTTGCTCAGCAGTTCGATCCCTTTCTGCTTCGCTGCCAGTTCCTCTTCCGGGGTGCGCGCAAAATCAAAATGACGAAAGGTCTCTCTTTCGTCAAATCGGACGCGGTTAAAGAAGGCAAATTGCGCGTCCATGCGATGTCCCAGCACCACGTGACCGAGTTCGTGCGCCAGGATGGAAGCCAGGCTGGCCTCGTCAGGAAGCACGTCAATCAATCCGCGGCTCACGACGATGGTGTGGCCCATCGTGAACGACTCCAGCGTTGAGGTCATCAGCACGCGGCAGCGGACTTCCGGCTGGATGTCCAAATTATTGGTCACTTCTAAGTTGTTGACCACGGTTTCCAGCACCTTATCCACTTCCCCGCGCGGCGCAATTAAGCCCTGGCGCTCCAGCCTCTCGGCCACGTTGTCCTCAGCCTGACGGTCCCAGGAACGCTCCGCTTGAAATGGTGAGTAGTCGTTGGCCGCTTCGGACTGATCATTTACGGGGGTCTGCGCTTCCACGAGAACTTTGTTCAGCTCTTGCTCTTCGCGAACGTTGCCGAGGTCGTAGCCCCACAGGCGCGTCTGCGCTCGGAAGGCCTTGAACCCCAGGCTCCGCGTCTTCGCATCTCGCACGCTACCTTGTTCGCTGTAAATGAAGGCTGGGAGCCACAGGTTCTTTCCAGAATTCATGCGCCAACTGTCGAAATTGAAGTAGTGGCTCGTCAAGGACGAGCCGCCGTATGCGCCGTTGAAGCGCACGATGTGGAAATCCTGATCTTCCACCCAGATTCGCCCGACGAAACGCCCTTTGCCTGTCTTCGGCAAAGGATCGACGTCAAAGACCAGGCAACGCACCTCGCCCAGAAACTCGCGCCGGATATACTCAATCTTGTAATGCTGGCGGTCGAACCCGTTCATATCCAGGTAGATCATCTGCAGAAACCCGCGTGGGACAAATTCCGTGGCGAAAAAGTTGGCCCAGCTCCCAAAAACCTTGTGCTTCATGCCGGAGTCGTGCTCCAGCGGTTCGAGCTCGACGCCCTTGCCCAGCTCAGCGCGCCCAAGAAAGTATTTGTCGCCGTCCGGTACCGCCATAAACTGCTTGTCCGGGCGAACATTCTGGATGTAGGTTTCCACCAGTGGAGAGTATTGGCGAAGTAACTGCACTTCCACTTGCTCCTGCGAAATGATCTTGTCCACCACTTGGCTTGCAGTCATCGGTTGCTGGGGGGTTGCAGCCACCGGTTGCTGGGCGGGCGGCGGCGTAAGTGGCGGTTCTTGAGCGGTTATAGCTGCCGGAATCGCACTGAGCACTAGAATCGCAGGCAGGATCTTACAGCTGCGCATTGTGCCTCCACACTTGGACCTTAGAAATAGGGCTGTGTCCCCCACACTAAACCCCGGAGCGGGAACTGCCATCTGTACAAAGGGCCAGTTTAGGGACAGCCGTATTGTCGTTTTGACGCGGCGGAAAAAATGACCACAGGATGTGCCGCGCGGGTGCTAGTAAGTGTTGACAACAGACGAATTGGGACACAATAATTCTGCCCGCTTTAATAATCCACCCGGGCATCCTTTCGCCCTCGCGCACGAAGGGTCACAGCCGCGGCCAACAGGAGGACCCCCATGAATTCCACTTTATTTTCGAGACGCAAGCTTTTTGAAGCAAGTGCGGTGGCAGTGGCCGCGGCAGGAGTTGCGGCGATTCCCGGATCAGCGTTAGCTCGGCCGTCGCAGGAGAAGGACTCCGAATCGGAATCCCTCTTTCGAGAAGGCGGCGAAGAAAGATTTCGTCTATCCCAACAAAACGCATATTTGTTTCTGGACACCATGATGGACGCTTACACCCAAGGGTCTATGACCCGGCTTTCACAGAGCTATTCAGACGAAATTGGCTTGGAGAGCACCGCATTCGTTTACGACAACGCCGTGGAGATCATGGCACGGCTGCTGCGCGGGAGCGGACAGGATCTGGACCGCGCCAAGGTGCTGGGAAACGGCTTGCTGTACGCGCAACAGACCGACCCCGCCGCGGACGGACGTGTGCGCCAAGCTTATTTCGTGGACCATGCGGACGGGAATGGAGCTTTCGTCATTCCGTCGGGCTTCCCCTTTTTCTTCCTGGGCAGCGCTACGGGAGATGTGGCGTGGACCGGAATGGCGCTCGCTCAACTGGCGCATCGCACGGGGATCGCGGCCTATTTGGATGGAGCCGTGCGGTTGGGAAATTGGATTTTCAACAACACGTTTGATACGCGCGGCGCAGGCGGTTACAACTTTACCGCCGGCGCCAACCAGGTGAAATCCACCGAACATAATATCGACGCCTTTGCGCTCTTCACCATGCTGGCTCGTTTGACCGGCGATGCGGCGACCTGGACTGGCCGGGCCGACCACGCGCGCATTTTTGTTGACGCCATGTTCAACGCTCCGGGCGGATTTTTCTTTACCGGCACTGGGCCGGATGGCGTCAGTGTCAATCCCAATCTGAGCCAGGACAACATTCCCGAGGACGTGCAGGATTGGTCTTTCCAGGCGTTTCTCAACCCCGACCACGCTGCTTCCATCGACTGGTGCAAAACGAATCTTGCGGTCACCGACACGCCCCAGACCTACAACAGCGACCTGGTTCCGGCGTTTAGCACCAACCTGACCGGGAACATCCGCGTTTCGGGAGTTAGCTTTGCCACCCAGAGCATGCGGCCCCCGCTGGCGGAAAACGAGAAGGCGGAAAGCGCTTGCTTCATCGCGCCTTCAGACCTATTTTCCAATCAGCCCAGTCCCAGCGCGGTATGGCTGGAAGGAACGGCGCACTTGGCGGCGGCGTTGCTCTCCCGGCGTTTGCCACGGAAGAAAGATATTGACGGCTTTAACGGCGACGTGGACACGGCGCGCGTCCTGCTCGACAACATTCGTGTCGCGCAGAACAACCTGGGCAGGCGGCAGCACGTGGGCGGCGGACAGCCCATTGTCGGCCTGGGCAAATCCGCGCAAGCCATTCCGGATGGACTCGGTGTGATCGCGGCCACCAGCGAACTGAATACTGGATTTGGGTTTTCCTTCAAGCGCTTTCTCCATGTAGGAGCCACAGGGTGGTACGCCATCGCAGGACAGGCCGGCAATCCGTTTCGACTCGGCCTGGGCAAAGACAACTAGTATAAACCTGCCAGCCACTTCCAACACCATGAGGCCAGCCCCAAAATCTCAAGTCGAACTCCAGGACGTGGCGCCGGGCCTGTGGATCTGGCGTCTCGAACATCCTCACTGGAAGCCGGGGCAGGGCTGGGAGCCAATTGCGGCGTCGACGTGCGTGGAGTCTCGTGGCGAGATACTGGTTCTTGATCCGCTCGCTCCCCCCGAGAACGCAGTCGAGTTCTGGCAGCGCCTTGACGCTCGCCCGCCAACTGCCGTTGCTGTTCTCAAGCCAGATCACGTTCGGGACGTCGATTTGTTCGTGCGCCGCTATAATGCCAGCGCGTTTGGCCCTCGCCTCTTTTTTCGCGAGGACATCCCCAAGACTGATTTGAAGTTCATCGAGCCCGGCAGCCAGCTTCCGGGAGGGCTTCTCGCTGTATATGATGGGCGCGGCCGCAACGAGACGCCGCTGTGGCTACCTGAGCAGCGTACGCTCGTTTTCGCCGATGCGCTGACGGCGCCGGGCGGCGAACTGCGTGTCTGGGCGTCACCAGCGCATCAGGAGCGAGCCTTGCCCGCCTTGCGCGCGCTGCTGGAACTTCCGTTCGAGCGGGTGATCGTCTCGCACGGCGAGCCGGTGCATACCCGCGCCGCCTTTGAGCGTGCGCTCGAACTCCCTACGTGGACCGGATAGCGCCCCGTTTGTCCCGGTCACCTGGCAGGGACGTTTCAGCTTCTCAAGGCTTCATCGAACGATATCTAAGTAAGTGTTGAGTAGGTGTCAGGTGCCACTATACGTGCGATAAGTAGACCAAGTAACGCCGCCGCGCTCCATGAAGTTCAATCCGACGCAATAGCGATTGTCCACCAGCTTCTGGCAATACACTACTTTCCCAAATAGTGTGGACTCATCCTTCAACGAGGTCACGCGGGCTACATCTCCCGCCTGCCAGGCTCGATTGGAAACGACACGCGCCCCATGAGCGCTTACGTTGTCCGTGTACGTCATTTCCGCTCCGTTTCTGGGAGGATCCAGCACGTGCGCGAGACGCACAACGATTGCAATTGGGAGACGTTTCTCCATACGACCGCTAATCCCAGTCTCGAAGGCCATCTAGCTTGGCCAAGCTTCATCGCGGATTTCCGGGAAGTGGACCGAAGGTTGGCCGCGAACAAGTGGTCGAAGCCGCCACTCCACCCAAGCCCAGTTTGTATGGAATCGTCTCCTTGCCAATCAGGTGAAAACCGTAAAGAAAAGTACAGACTATCCATGAGCAGTTCACCAGGGGGCTGTACCATCGGGGCCATGACTAGGGACTGTCACGACCCCATGTAGTTGACGTGGACGTAGACGCCAGTGTGAACGTTGTAAAGCAAATACCACCCGGCGTGGTCGGTGTCTTCATAGATCGCGAAATCGTCGGCGCAGTCCCAGCACCAATCGGCACAAATCGGCCAGTCCCACGACGCTACTTCAAAGTAGAAGCCGCCAGGAAGCCAGAGGCGGTGATGATCGGGATCGAAGCGTTCGATGCGATAGCGGTACGACGGGCCAAAATGTTCAAACCGGCCATGTTCGAAAGGATGATCGAAGTGGTAGCGCTTATCATCCGGACGATCGTGGCCGTACCAGTGGTCCTTGTTTACGTGCGGCGTCGTATTCATATGGCCGGTCGCATGGTGCTCGGGTTCGGGCTTGGCGTGAGCATCCTCCCGACGCGGAGGAGGCGGCGGAACGTGGCCTTGATTGGCGCGGGGTGGATTCTGTCCGCGCTCTTGACCGTGTTCCTGACCGCGTTGAGCGAGAACAGGGAGTGTCACAAGTACTGCCAAAGCAGCTACAAAAATGAGCCGTCGTTTCATTTTCGTCTCCTCGATCAAGTTGAAATCACACTCTGCACGACTCGTTAAACGTTGAATGGGAATGACTGGGGCCTGCATATGCGACGTGCCAAGGAAATCCGCGGGGTACAGGCGGCGGAGGGGTGTGGAAATCTCGACAGAAGAGCGGCTTTCGCCTTATTGTCGGCAGGAGTAAGACCGCGCTAACAGACCTTCACAGAACAACGGAGAGCCCCAGCCACAATGTCCAAGCCGTTAGAGCTCGAATTCGTGCTCGTGTCCAGCGACTATGCGACGATGAACGCGGTTTCGGGAGGCGTGAAAAAATATGGGGCCAAGTTTATTTTGGTGCCCACGGCTGAAGCCGCGCGCGATTGCCTGAACCGGCGAAAGATTGACGGCGTTTTCGTGGACCTGGAGGTTTCGGGCGCGCTGGGCGTCGTGGAATCGATCCGCAAAGGAACGTCGAGCAGCTAAGCGGTGATTTTTGCCTGCGTTACGCATGCGGGGGAATACACCGATGCGTTAACCGCGGGCGCAAACTTCCTTCTGCGAAAGCCCCTCAACGAAGACAGCATCGCTCTTCACATCACGATTGCCAAAGAGTTGCTGGAACGCGAGCGGCGGCGTTACTTCCGTCATGCCGTGAATCTGCCTGCACTCTTGAAGGATAGGGAAGTGGAACAGCACGCCAGGTTAACCAACCTCAGTCAAGGCGGGATGGCCGTTCGCACCGCGAAACCGCTGCGACATTCCTCGGTCCTCGATTTCGAGTTTGATTTATCGCCAGGAAAAAGCATTAGCGGCAAGGGACAAGTGGCCTGGATGAACACGGAAGAGATGGCGGGAATCATCCTGCAGATTTTTTATGGAACGGGACGAGAACATCTGGAGTCCTGGCTTACCACGCAGGAGCAGCTTGCTTACAAGAAGAATGACGCGGATTAGCAAGCAGGAATTGCCGAAAAACGCCCAAAAGCATTTCTGCTGAAAATTCAAGCTTCGCTACAATCAGTCCATCAGTTGATAGAGCGGTGGAGCACGGCCGCGATTTGCCGCATTTCGTCGGCCAGAGCGATGAATTCTTCGGGGAGGAGTGATTGCATGCCGTCGGAAAGGGCTTTCTCCGGCTCGTGATGGACTTCGATGAGCAGGCCATCAGCACCCACGGCGACAGCAGCGCGGGAAAGCGGCAGAACTTTATGGCGCTTGCCGGTGCCGTGGCTGGGATCAACAAATATGGGGAGGTGGCTGCGTTTTTTTACGGCGGGAACCACGGCCAGGTCCAGCGTGTTGCGCGAAAAATCCGAGAACGTTCGAACGCCGCGCTCGCAGAGCATTACACTGTAATTTCCTTCCGAGAGGATGTACTCCGCGGCCATGAGAAACTCATCGAGCGTGGCGGACATGCCACGCTTGAGGAGAATCGGCTTTTTGGCCCGGCCGGCGCGTTTGAGCAACGAAAAATTCTGCATGTTGCGCGCTCCGATTTGAATGACGTCGGCGTATTCCTCTACGAGGTCCAGCGATTCATTATCAATCGCTTCGGTAACGATACCGAAGCCGTGGGTGGCGCGAACTTTCGAAAGAATCTTGAGGCCCTCTTCACCGAGGCCCTGAAAGCTGTACGGAGAAGTGCGAGGCTTGTAGGCGCCGCCGCGGAAAAGTCGCACGCCGGATTTCTTGAGGCGTTCGGCGATGGCCAGGCATTGCACCTCGGTTTCGACCGCGCATGGGCCGGCGACAAGGGCGATCTGATCCCCGCCGACAATCACGTCGCCGGAAGGCGTGGGGATGCGAAAAATACTGTCTTCTTCTTTAGCGTCGCGGCTGACGAGCTTGTAAGGCTTGCTGACGGGAATACATTCGCCAACACCGGGCATGGATTCCAGGACGCCCAGATCGACGGCGCCTTTGTTTCCGGTAATGCCGATGGCGGTTCGAATAGAGCCTGGAATGGGGTGCGCTTTCAGGCCAAGGCTCTCGATCCTCTTGCAGACTTCGCGGACCTGCTCCTCAGTGGCGTGCGACTGCATGACAACCAGCATGGATGGCTCCCCGGCGCCGTGAGTGAAGCTTGAGTTTACGGCAAGCTTGCAGGAGCCGCAAACTCAGACCAAGTGAGGTCGCAAGGGGGCGCCGATTTCCATTGACGATAGCGGGCGAAAAGGCATCCAATAAAGTAGTTGTCCACTTTAGCCCCAGCCGGGAGGAAAATTTGCTCTCGGATCATGTCTTTCATTTCTTTGGCCGTACGGTCACCATCACAGGTCGTGAAGAGTTCCTGGCAATCACGGTCCTCGTCGTTGCGGCGACCGCTTGGGCGGTGCAGCAGTTTCGCCGGAGGCGGGCCGTGGTTTTGCAGAGATCCGTGGTAAGCGACCAACTGGTTTACGAATTGTCGCGCATCGCCGATGCGCTCGATCGCATCTCGAATCGCCCAGTGGACCCGTACATCGCGGCTCCTAGCAGAGAAAAAGACGAATCAACGGGCGGGCGAATTCCGCTCTCCATGTTTGGGCGATAGTTCCTATAGTTCATGGCGACTGAAGCTTCTGCCGGAGCGTCGGTCGATGGGGTAGGGGTGTGGCCCGGCTGGCGAGTTTCCAGCGAAGGGAGTGATTTGGCTCATGTGGTAGAATAGGGAGTTTAAGACGGAGCGGAAATTCTCATTGAGCATGCCTGAACAGCCCATCATCCAACCGACACAATTTGACCCCGAAGACGAATATCGCCCTGAACCTGAGCCTGAACCGCTACCGCCGTCCTGGATGGATGGCAGCCTGCGGATTGGGATACACACGTCCATTGCGGGAAGTTATGTGAACGCGCTGGAAGCGGCTCGTAAGCTGGGCTGCAACGCGCTGCAGGTTTTATCGGCCAGTCCGCGGATGTGGCAGGGCGGGTCGGCGCGGATTCCGGAGGTGGACGCGCAGGCGTTTCGCGAGCGCCGGGACGAGTTGGGCCTGGGGCCGCTGGTCATTCATGCGAACTACCTGATCAACCTGGCGTCGGAGCAGCGGATGCTGCAAACGCGGTCGATCCAGGCATTCCACGATGAAATTGTGCGCGCCATGGCGCTGGGAGCCGATTATCTGGTCGTGCATCCAGGGGCGCGCGGAGAGGCGACGGCAGGGCAGGCGATTTCCACGATCATCGAGTCGGTGAAGCAGGCCTCCAAGCGCGCGTCGATGGGCGGGCTCCGTATCCTGATCGAGAATACTGCCGGGATGGGATCGGCGGTGGGGGCACGTCTGGAAGAGGTTGGAGAGATTTTGGCGGGACTGCGGAACTTGCCGGTGGGAGCGTGCCTGGATACGGCACACCTCTTTGCCGCAGGATACGACATCAAGAGCGAGGCTGGACTGGCTTCGACCATCGGTCAGATCGAGAGTTCGATCGGGCTGGAGAACGTGCCGGTTTTTCACGTGAACGATTCAAAAATCCCACTCGGCGGGCGAGTGGACCGGCACGAACACATCGGAAAAGGAAAGATTGGAGCGGAGGCGTTTGCAAGGATTCTGCGGCATCCGCGATTCGGCACGGCGGGGCCGGAAGGGTTGGCGGGACGGGCATTTATTGCCGAGACGCCGATTGATGACCTGGGCGATGACCGGCGGAACGTAGCGGCGCTCTGGGAGCTGGCAGGGTTAAAGGAGCAAGCGCCGGAAGCGGAAAAGAGATTCTCGATGTTGACGGCAGCTTTGAAGAAGAAGATTTCAGAAAATAGAAAGACGGAAAAGAAGAAGGCTCGGACAAAGAAGAGCCAACCGAAGAAGAGTAAAGCAACGAAGGGTAAGCCGAAAAAGAGGAGAGGATAGGGCGGCGTGGCAGAGCAGAACAAATCAGAAATCGCACAGCAGGGAGCACCAGGGAGTGCGACGGCCGCGGGGTCGGGATACGATCCGCAGAAAATCGAAGAGAAGTGGCAGAAGCGCTGGGCGGAAGCGCGCGTGTTCGAGACAGAAGCGGACCCGTCGAAGCCCAAGTATTACGTGCTGGAGATGCTGCCGTATCCGAGCGGCACGATGCACATGGGCCACATGCGCAACTACGCGATTGGAGACGTCGTCGCGCGCGTGAAGCGCATGCGCGGATTCAACGTACTACACCCCATGGGCTGGGACGCCTTTGGCCTGCCGGCGGAAAACGCGGCGATCAAGAACAACACTCATCCGCGTGAGTGGACCAACAAAAACATTACGGAGTTTCAGCGCGTGCTGCGGCGCTTTGGTTTCAGCTACGACTGGCGGCGTGAGATTTCGACCTGCGAGCCTGAGTATTACCGCTGGAACCAATGGTTCTTCCTGCGCATGCTGGAACGCGGGCTGGCCTACCGGAAGAAGAGCCGCGTGAACTGGTGCCCGAAGTGCTGCACGGTGCTGGCGAACGAACAAGTGATAAATGGCGGATACTGCTGGCGGCATGAAGACACGGTCGTGGAATCACGCGAAATCGAGCAGTGGTTCCTGAAGACCACCGCTTATAGCGATCAACTACTCGACGATTTGAAAGAACTGGAAGGCCGATGGCCCGAGCGCGTAATCCTGATGCAGCGGAACTGGATAGGGAAGTCGCAGGGCGCGAAGCTAAAGTTTGCCGTTGCGGACGTGGTGGGCGCCGAGCCGATGGAAATCTTTACCACTCGCATTGACACCATTTATGGCGCGACGGCCCTGATCCTGGCCCCGACTCACCCGGCCGTCGAGAAACTCCTGGGCTGGGCAATGCCTGACAGCATCGAGTGGACCAGGCTCCGAAAGATGCGCCAGACGTCGGTGAAGACCGAGGACCTGGCGACGATGGAAAAGGAAGGCTTCTTCACGGGACGACACGCCTTCAATCCCTTCAGCGGAGAGAAAATCCCCGTCTGGGTGGGAAACTTCGTGCTGATGGAGTACGGCACGGGAGCCATCATGGCCGTTCCGGCGCACGACCAGCGCGACCTCGAGTTTTCCCGCAAGTATGGTCTCCCGGTGCGCGTCGTGGTGCAGCCGCTCGAAGGCGAGCCGCTGGTCGAGGAGAGAATGACTGCGGCGTTCGACGAGCACGCGAAGGGAAGGCTCGTCAATTCCGGGCCCTACAACGGGCTTTCGCCGGAGGAAGCCATCGCGAAGATGACGGCGTTCGCCGAGCAAAAGGGATTCGGGCGCGCCGAGATCATTTTCCGGTTGAAGGACTGGGGGATTTCGCGCCAACGATATTGGGGCACGCCCATTCCGGTTGTCTATTGCTCGAAGGATGGGCTGGTGGCCGTTCCGGACAAGGATTTGCCGGTGCTGCTGCCGCCCAATCCGAAGCTCACCGGCGAAGGAGAATCGCCCCTGGCGTCCACGCCGGAGTTCGTGAATACCACTTGCCCGAAATGCGGGGGACCGGCGCGGCGCGAGACGGACACCATGGATACCTTCGTGGACTCCTCCTGGTATTTCTACCGCTACTGCGATCCGCGCAATGACAAGGCGCCGTACGATTCGACGAAGATCGCTTATTGGTTTCCGATTGACCAATACATCGGCGGAATTACGCATGCCATTCTGCACCTCCTGTACTCGCGCTTCTGGTGCAAAGTCATGCGCGACCTGGGTCTGATCACTCACAACGAGCCGATCGCGCGGCTTTTTACCCAGGGGATGGTGCAAAAGGGCGGCGTGGCCATGTCCAAGTCACGCGGCAACGTGGTCGGTGCTGAGGAGATGGCGCAGAAATACGGGGCAGACACGGGGCGCCTGTACACCTTGTTTGCGGCTCCTCCGGAAAAAGATTTGGAGTGGAGCGAAGAAAGCATCGAAGGCTCCTGGAGGTTTCTAAATCGCGTTTACCGGTTGGTGGACCGGCACGCGCTCACGGTCCAGGGAGTGAAAGGCGGCGTATCCGAGATTTCGGCGGCTTCTCCAAAAGAAAAGACTCTTCTGCGCAGGGCGCATCAGACGCTGAAGCGAGTGACCCAGGACTTCGAGACACGCTGGCACTTCAATTCGGCGATCGCGCTGATCATGGAACTCACCAACGAAATTTATGGTCACGAGCCGCTGGAAAAGGGTGTGCGTCCTGAAGTTCGCAAGGAAGTGCTGGAACTTTTAACGCTGATGCTGGCGCCGATGACGCCGCACCTTGCGGAAGAGCTCTGGGAAATGTTGGGACACAGAGGCGGCTTGTGGACAGCGAGATGGCCGTCGTTTGACGAGGCGCTGACGCTCGAGGAAGAAGTCGAAATTCCAGTGCAAGTGAACGGACGCCTGAGAGGCAAGGTGAAAGTTGCCGCAGGGACCGGAGCAGATGAAGTCGAAAAGTTGGCGCGAGCGGACGCGGTGATTGCGCCTCACCTCGCTGGCAAAGCTATCGTGAAACGCATTTTCGTTCCAGACAAGTTATTGAATCTCGTCGTGGCGTGAGGGGAGATGGCATGATGGAGAGCGCGGCAAAACAGGCAACAGAGCGAGCGCGAGAGCAGGGAGGCAGGATGAAGGCGGAACTCGGGGGCGTGGTGGTTCTCGATTTCGGAGGACAGTATACCCAGCTCATTGCGCGCCGGATTCGCGAGCAGCAGGTTTTCTCCGCCGTCTTGCCCTGCACGTCTTCCATCGAAGAAATCCGCAAGCTCGAACCCGCGGGAATCGTTTTGTCGGGCGGACCAAGCTCTGTCTATGACCCGGAGGCTCCGAAGTGCGATCCAAAGGTGCTTGCGCTGGGGATTCCGGTCCTGGGGATTTGCTACGGGATGCAGTGGATTACGCACACGCTCGGCGGAACGGTCGAGAAGGCGGAACGCCGCGAATATGGCCGCGCGCAATTGAGCATCGATGATTCGAAAGAACACGGCGGATCCCAATTGTTCAAGGGAGTGCCTGCCTCGCTGCGTGTTTGGAACAGCCATGGCGACCATGTGCGAACGCTGCCGCAAGGCTTTCGAACCATCGGGCGAACGGAAAATGCCATCGCCGCGGTGGAAAATCCGGAAAAGAAAATCTACGCCGTCGAGTTTCATCCGGAAGTGAAGCACACCGACCAAGGGACCGAGCTGCTCCGCAATTTTCTGTTTCGCGTTTGTAAAGCCGAGCCCAAGTGGAGCGGTGCAGCTTTCATCGAGGAGACCACAGCGGCGATTCGCGAGAAGGTGGGCAATAAGTGGGCGATCTGCGGGCTCAGCGGCGGCGTGGATTCCACGGTTGCGGCAGTCCTGGTGCACCGCACGATGGGAACGCGGCTGACGAACATTTTCGTAAACACCGGGATGCTGAGGAAAAACGAATTTGAACAGACTCTGGAGATGCTGCGCGACCGGCTGAAACTTCACGTCATCGGCGTCGATGCTTCCGATCGCTTCCTCGCTCAATTGAAAGGTGTCACGGACCCCGAGGAGAAGCGCAAGCGCATCGGCAGAGAGTTCATCGCGGTCTTTGCGGAGGAAGCGCAGAAGCTCCAGGCAGGGGAAGCCCACGGCGAAATTGGATTTCTGGTACAGGGGACTCTTTATCCTGACGTGATCGAGTCCGTCTCGGTAAAGGGGCCCTCTGCAACAATCAAAACGCACCACAACGTTGGCGGCTTGCCGGAGAAAATGCCCTTTGCCTTAATCGAGCCACTGAGGGATCTCTTTAAAGACGAGGTTCGCCGCATTGGCAAGGAGCTGGGACTGCCCCAAGAAATCCTCGTGAAACATCCGTTTCCGGGACCGGGGCTGGCGGTTCGGCTTCTCGGCGAGATCACTCGCCCGCATTTGTTAACTCTTCAGGACGCCGACGCGATTGTAGTTGAAGAGATTCGGCGTGCCGGGCTCTACGACAAAGTGTGGCAAGCATTCGCTGTGCTTCTGCCGGTGCGGAGCGTCGGAGTTATGGGCGACGGGCGAACTTATGGGCTGACCGTGGCAGTCAGAGTCGTGGAATCCGATGACGCCATGACGGCGGACTGGGTCCGGCTGCCCGGGGAGGTACTGGAGCGCATCTCGACGCGCATCGTCAACGAAGTGGCGGGTGTGACGAGAGTCGTTTACGACATTAGCTCGAAACCGCCAAGTACGATTGAGTGGGAATAGCTCCGTAGGAGGATTCGATCACACCAAAAGGAAACCTTGCTGAAAATGTGCAAGCCAAAAATAACTCAAGCCGCGCAGCGGGTATGCGCGGCTTGGTTCGTAAGGTGTAATGTCGCAGAACAGCGAGAACCGAAGAGGTTCGCGTGCAGGTCTAGCGGTTCGCCATTTTCTGAGCCATGTAAAGGATGAGCTTGCGGTCACCCTCTTCGACTTTGCTCAACAGGCGGCGAAGCTTGTTGAGAAAGCGGGCATCTTTACCGACGCTGCCCCAGGCGATGTCATCGGACGACTTCCTCTTGGGGAGATTCGGCAACTGCGGCGGTTCTTCACCGTCATAAAAGAGTTGATAAAGTGGGCACTCAAGAGCGCGCGCCAGCTTCTCCAACGTTTCGATGGCCGGGACGGTATGACCATTCTCTACGCGGGAAATGTAACAACGAAGCAGACCGGTGCGCTTCTCGATGTCGCCCTGGGAGAGTTTCTTTTCTTCGCGGAGTGCGCGAAGGCGGTCACCAATAATCATGCAGGTATTGTCACATGTCGGTAAGATGGGAAGCAAGCAAAAAGTGAACGATAATGAATTGCACTATATGATGCGGTTCCAGGCAACCCGGAGACATTGGGCGTAACCAAATCCCTATGGCACGCGTCCCAAAAGTGGAGCCTTTCGACCCGCCCCCTGCTGCGGGAGCCGCACGGGGGCATACTTCCAAGCCTGTCGGCGCAACGCCTGACCGCGAATTGGTTCGACAGGCGCAGGGAGAGGACAAGGAAGCGTTTGAGGAGCTTGTCCGGCGGCACCAGCACCGCGTGTTTGCCGTAGCAGGAGGAATACTGCGAAGGCGCGAGGACGTGGAAGATATCGCGCAGCAGGTTTTCGTTAAAGCGTATTTCTCGCTGAAGAAATTTGACCAGCGAGCGGCATTCAGCACCTGGCTGTATAAGATCACGGTGAATGAATGTTGGGACCTGCTGAGGAAGAAGAAAGTGCGGCCCCTGGTGTACGAGTCCGATCTGAGCGAGGAACAAGCCAGGCAGGTGATCGCATCCGGGGACAAACAGAACCCTGGGCCGGATGTCAGCCAAAGGCTCGAAGCCCGGGAGCACGTGGAGCGCCTGCTGGAAGGATTGGATGAGCGGGACCGGCTGATGCTGATACTGAAAGAAGTGGAAGGGTTTTCCATCGAGGAGATTGCTGAAGTTCTGAGTCTGAATGGGAATACGGTCAAGGTTAGACTCTTCCGGGCGCGGCGTCGGGTGGTCAGCCTGGCCAAGAAGCGCGGAGATTGATTGCGAGGGCAAGAGCGGTAAGGAGGCGGGTATGTGGAACCTGCTGAAAAAGAGTGATGACGAGTGCACGAAATTGCAGGATTCAATTGAGGAGGCTGCGGCGGTTCGCCCTTCAGCGGCGAGTGTCGAAACGTTGAGCGAAGTCTTGTCTCCCGCGGAGCGCGCCCACCTGGCCTCCTGCGAAAAATGCCGGGAAGCGGCGCAGGATCTTCTTGCAACTCGAGAAATCTTCAGGGGCGTTGGCTCTGCGACTGAAATGGCGAGGCCGTGGTTTGCGACTCGGGTCTTGGCAGGCATCGCCGCGCGCGAGAGGGAACTGGCGGAAGCGGCGAGTACGTGGCTGGCGGTGCCGAAGTTCGCCTCGCGGCTAGCCTTGGCTTCGGGCGCACTTTTGCTTGTGGCAAGTACGTGGCTGTATGAAAGACCTTCGACGGTACCGGCAAAACAGCCGGCTGCGGCGGCTAGCCAGGAATACCTATTTGAAGCACCGCAGCCACCCATGAATCAGGATGATGTGCTGATTAGCTTGGCGGAGCAGAATCAATGAACGAAACGTCGGCAACCCGGAAAGCGGCCCTGTGGGTTGGCGTGGTATTCCTGCTGGGCGCTGCGCTCGGTGGGACGCTCGGTTATGTCTTTGCCCATCGGGTGATCGCGGCTCCGGCTCAGCTGACCGACGCGGAAAGACGGGCGCAGAAGGTCCAGCGCTTGACGCAGGAATTGAACCTGAGCCCCGAACAGCAGAAGCAACTTGACACGATCATGGCCGGCGTGCAGGCGGAGTACAAGGCCATTCATCAGTCCACGGATCCACAGATCGATCAAGCGCGGCAGAAGGGCCGCGAACGAATTCGCACTATTCTGACGCCGGAGCAAAAACCGAAGTTCGAAGATTTCTTGAGGCGGCTCGACGAAGAAAGAAAACGCAACGCATCGCCGCCCGGCCGCTAGGAATTCGGAACGGCCTGAACTCCTTTCCTGGTACGAAACTAACTCAAACGCGGCGAGCATCACACTTTGACGATGGTCTTACCGATGTTGCCGCCCGTGAAGAGCATGTTGATGGCATCGGGCGCTTTTTCGAGTCCTTCCACGATGGTTTCGCGGTCCTTCAGCTTGCCGAACATTTTCCACTGACCCAGCTGCTTCGCGGCTTCCATGAAACGCGAAGCATAATCGAGGATTAGGAAGCCCTGGATGCGAAGGCGCTTCACTATTACTGTGCCGAGGCTGACCATATTGGGGGCTTCTTTGGTATAGCCGGAGATGAAGCCGCAAACCACCACGCGGCCATGAAGATTCATGCGGCTCACTACTTCCTGCATGATCTCCCCGCCAACATTTTCAAAATCGATGTCGATGCCGTTGGGAGTCGCCGCAGCGAGCTTTTCCTTCCAGTCGGCGTGCTTGTAGTTGACGGCGGCGTCGAAACCGAGATCCTTGGTGATCCAAGCGCATTTTTCATCGGTCCCGGCAATACCAACAACACGGCAGCCGTGAATCTTTCCAATTTGCCCCGCGATGCTGCCGGTGGCGCCAGCGGCGGCGGAGACGACGAGCGTTTCGCCTTTTTTGGGCGTGGCGATTTCCATGCCGAAAAAAGCAGTGAGTCCGTTGAAACCGAGAACGCCGAGGAAGACGGTGTCCGAAACGAAGGGAATCTTCGGCAGCTTTTGGAAAAAGCTCTTCGCGGATGCGTCGATGACAACATACTCCTGAAGGCCAGTGAGGCCCGTAACGCGGTCGCCCTTCTTGTAGTCAGGGTGGCGCGACTCGATGATTTCGGCGAAACCGCCCGCGCGCATGACTTCGCCGATCGCGACAGCGGGAAGATAACTATCGGCCGCCATCCAGACGCGCATAGTGGGATCGATCGAGAGGTATTTGACTTGTGCGAGCGCTTGGCCGTCTTTCAGCTCAGGCACTGGAGATTCGGAGAGCTGCAGATCACCTGGCGCAAGCAACCCTTTCGGACGAGATTGCAGCCGAAGCTGGCGATTGGTGTTCGACACGTTAGAAGGGAATATCTTCGTCGGAAATTTCGGGGCCGCTTGGGGCGTGACCTCCGCCACCACTATATGAATCGTCGGCGGGCGCGGCGTGGCTTTCCACGTCGTCGCCGCCGGAGCGTGCTGCGCCGCCACCGGCGCCTGCCGCGGCACCTTCGGCGCGGCCTCCCAGCATGCGGAAGTTGTTGGCGACAATTTCAAAGCTGGTGCGCTTCTGGCCTTCTTTGTCTTGCCATTCGCGGGACTGGATGCGCCCTTCGATAAAGATGAGCGAACCCTTCTTCAGATACTGCTGCGCGATTTCAGCCTGTTTGCCCCACACCACGATTTTGTGCCACTCGGTGCGCTTCTGGCGCTCGCCGTTTTTGTCTTTGTAAGACTCATCCGTAGCGACGGAAAAATTTGCGACGGCCTGGCCGCCGCCGGTGTAGCGAGTTTCGGGATCGCGGCCCAAACGGCCGACGAGAATGACCTTATTGACAGACATGGAACTCCCCCTGAGTCCGCGAAGATAGCATGCGAGCGAAGAAAAGGGAAATGACCGCCGGGAAGGGAATGGATTGACGGAGATTCCAGACCGCGCGCACGGGAAGCGGAAGAATTGACAATTGATAGTGAGCATCCTAACGTTGCCCTTCGCTTTGGGGGATGGAGGATTTCATCGTGGACCGAAAGCAAATTGTGTATTTGACGGCGCTGGTTTTCGCATCGGTGTCGATCCTCATCGCGGAGGATGGAGCGCGGGGGCAACAATCCAGCGCGCAGGCAGCCGCGCCAGCCGGTATTTTTGAAAGTCACGGCGATGTTGGCACCGTTCTGCATCCGGGTTCGGTGGAATACGACGCGGCGAAACACAGCTACACGATTGCGGGCAGCGGCGAGAATATGTGGTTCGGGAGCGATGCTTTCCAGTTCGTCTGGAAGAAAATGTCTGGCGATGTGACGCTGGCGGCGGATATCTCCTTTCTCGGCAAGGGAGTGAACGAACATCGCAAGGCGGTGCTGATGATCCGGCAGAGCTTCGACGCGGATTCCCTGTACGCAGACGCGGCGTTGCATGGGAGCGGTTTGACTTCACTGCAATTCCGCGAGGAGAAGGGCGCGACTACGCATGAAATTCAGGCCAACATCTCCGCGCCGAAGCGACTGCGGATTGAAAAACGCGGCGCGTACTTTTCGATGTGGCTCGCGGATGCGACCGGCGAATTTCGTCCTGCGGGCGGATCCACGCGAATCGCGCTGAAAGAGCCGTTTTATGTGGGGATCGGTGTTTGCAGCCATGACAAAGACGTCGTCGAGAAAGCGGTATTCTCGAATGTCGAGTTGAAGACGACTGCGCCGGCGGCCGCCGCCGCTTCCGCAAACGCTCTGTACAGCACGCTCGAAATCATCACTGTCGCGTCCACGGACCGGCGCGCGATTTACGTTGCTCCAGAGCGGTTCGAGGCGCCGAACTGGATGCCCGATGGCAAGACGCTGCTCTTCAACCGGAACGGGCGCATCGAGAAAATTCCAGTGACGGGTGGGACTCCGCAAATCATCGACACGGGATTCGCGACGCGCTGCAACAACGACCACGGTATTTCGCCGGACGGAACGCAACTAGCGATCAGTGATCAATCGCAGGAAGAGCATCGGTCGCTTGTTTACATCGTGCCGATCGGCGGAGGAACGCCACTGCGCATTACGCAGAAATCACCTTCGTACTGGCATGGCTGGTCGCCGGACGGAAAGACGCTGGCATTCGTCGGCGAGCGGAATGGTGATTTTGATATCTACGCGATTCCCACTGCGGGCGGCGAAGAGAAGCAATTGACGACGGCGAAAGGGCTCGACGATGGGCCGGAATATTCTCCGAACGGAAAATACATTTACTTCAATTCCGAACGCACCGGACACATGCAGATCTGGCGGATGCGAGACGATGGAGGCGAGCAGGAACAGATTACGTTTGGCGAGGAGAACGATTGGTTCCCGCACCTTTCTCCGGACGGGCAGCAGATGGTGTTCGTGACGTTTGAACCTAGCGTGAAGGGCCATCCAGAGAACAAAGACGTGATGCTGCGCATGATGACGCTGAAAGACAAGAAAATCACCTTGCTGGCGAAATTGTTTGGCGGCCAGGGAACGATGAATGTGCCGTCGTGGTCGCCGGACGGGAAGCAGTTCGCGTTTGTGAGCTATCAGTTGGTACGGAAGGAAGCAGGGACGGGCCGTGTCCCGTGATCCGTATCTTGCAACACTAGCTAGACCCTCCCCCGTGTTTTTTGTAAGTGTTGCATCTAAAGAATTTGGGTTTGCCGTAAGTGGTTTAGAATCAACACTTGTGGGCTGCCTCATAGGCGTTGATTCTAAACGTCTTAGAGGAGACATCTTAGTGCCTACTGGAACGGCTGGAAAGATCGGAACCGGCACGTGGCGCGCATAATTACCTTTAGGTTAGTGTACTATAGATATAATAAAAGTCAAGAAAATTGGGGTAAGATGGTGGTGACGTGAGACTAACTCCTTCCAGAGCGGGACTTCTAGCATTTTATCGGCCTCCTCGCAGTTACCCCACCAGTGTTTTCTCAGACCCAACAAAGTGGCATCGAGAAACAAAAGAACCCGCCGCGCCATTCGATTCAGGAGAGGGTTCGACAAGATCTGGGCGAAGATTTGGATGAAGAGGACGCGATCAGGGAATTGTTTATTTTGGGCGACCGGGCGGTCCCTTCATTAATTAAGTTCCTCTCTGACAGGGACAAAGGAAGAAAGGTCAGTGCTGCTCGGGGCTTGGCTTACGTTGGGAATCAACAGGGGATGCAGGCACTCCGAAATGCCGTTAAAGCAGAGATGGATGAGGAGACAAAATCTGCGATGTCCTGCTTTCTAGCTGGTGGGCTCGTTGAGACCAGATCAAAAAGTGATCTGGATTTTCTAAGAAGCACGATCGAAAGAGCTCACTTTGTCGAAGATGATGAGAAGGATTTTCAGGCTTTTTGTGCGGCCCTGGCATTGGGCATGAGGGGGGAGACGATTCACTTGCGGTATTACGCGAAATCCCTAAAGCGTATCTCATCGATTCAGATGAAATTAGAAAAGCGATTCAGTGGATGGAGAGCAAGTCCACGCCGGAACAAACGTCGACGGAGCAGTCATTAAGTGATGAAGAACTGATTAAGCGGATCGTTTTGGACGGTACCTTCTTCGCGCAAGATGAACGGAGTAAGACTTCAATCGAAGGATTTACATTCAATAGTCAGCGAAACAAAGCGTTGGTGTCCTTGGAGATTTACAACGGCCCAAAAAATGCCCGAGGATATGATCTCATTTTGGCTAAAGAAAACGGCATGTGGCGAGTTGTTGGAATCTGGTTTGCGTGGGTTGCGTGACGAAACGAGATAGCGTGCAGGCGGGGAGAGTACCCCGTGGCGGATTGGGAACGCGGGTGAGACGGGGCGTTGTACGCGTGAAAAGCCGGGACTACTCTGGTGAAGCACTCAAAACTGGTGTTCCGGTTCAGGGAAATTGCCGCGCGGAGGCGGTGGGCCGGTCACGGAAAAACAGGAATCGTCATGTCGGAACCCTTTCGGCCTTATGAAAAGCTTGTGGAGATCAGCATCTTTGGGAAAAAGTTTCAGGTCCCGGAGCGGAACTCGCTTTTGCGGTGTTTTCAGTTTATCAGCCCTGAGACTGTTCCGTATGGGCGCTTCTGCTGGAATCAGGATTGCCAGTATTGCCGGGTGACCTGCCAACTGCCGGATGAGGACGAACCGCACGAGATGCTGAGCTGCAAGTTCATCGTAATGCCCGGGATGGAAATCACGGAAATGAGCCAGGAACTGAAGTGGTGCCTGCGGGCAAAGCTGCCGGCGGACGTACCGGTCACGACGTAAGCAAGTAAGGCCGGGCTGAAGCCCGGCCTCTACACAGACTGACACATCCACATTTGCAGTCGCGGGGGCATTCCACTACATTTTGAACAGGTCATGAGTACAACAGCGGCATTGGTGTGCGACGGGTGCGGGCAGACCGCTTCCGCAGAACACATTGCGCGGCGGCTACGGCGCTTGGAATGGACGACACGGCACCGGCCGGTGCACATCCACACGCTTCTGCTGGGAGCGTTTTCTCCATTGCGGGATGAGGACTTCCTGTACGCCGGCAGCGGTGAATACGGCGAAGAATTCCGCGGCGAAGCAGCGCAAATTTTGGACGCGGTGGGAATTTCTACCGCCGGGAAGACGCGGGACGCCGTGCACGCGGAATTTCAACGGGCAGGATTCTTCCTGAGTCATGTGCTGGAGTGCCCGCTCGACGGCGATCCCGCGAATGGTGAGGCGGCTGCGGCGTTGCTGGCGAAGCGTCTCCAATCGGTGGCCACGCGGATCCGGCGGTCGCTCAAACCAAAGCGCGTGATGGCAATCACTGAGGAGCTAGCGCCGGTCGTCGAGAGTATTCTTGCACTGGATTTGTGCTGCCCGGTAGTGCTGGATCATGGAAAGCCGTTCCGGCTGGAGGGCGGCGCCGGAGATAATCCGGGCGAACGGTTGCGCGAAGTGCTGGCCATTTCCGCGGGTGGCTGAACTGGTGGACAGGCTTCGTCTGTCCGCCGCGAGACCCTAAATTGGTCCCCCAGGCCAGTAGATGACCTTTTTGAGTGTGGTAGAATCAAACGCTTCGAGGGTTTGAAGGACAGCAGGAGTAGTACCGTGAAGAAACAAGCAAAGTTTGGCGTGGGGATTTTTGTCATCGTAGCGGCGCTGGGTTTTCTGGCATGGCTTGGCTATGGAGAAAGCAAGACTTACTACCATACGATCGCCGAACTTGAGACTCTAAAGGGTTCGTCGCTGAGCCAACGAATGCGCGTCGGCGGGACGGTCGCGCCAGGAAGTATTCGTCACTTGAGCGGGCGCGTTGATTTTGTGTTGGAGGGGGAGGGCAAGACGCTTCCGGTTAGCTACATTGGCACGGATCCCCTGCCGGATACATTTATTGACAAGTCTCAGGCCCTGGTGGAGGGCCGCCCCGGTCCGGATGGACGATTTGTCGCCGAGGTGGTGCAGGCGAAATGCGCTTCCAAGTATGAAGCAGCGCCTGGAGGCAAAGGTGGCGCGGCGCCCAGCCCCACCTAACGTAGCGGTATGTAAGGGGTGGAATGTGGGGGCGGGACGTAGGGCGCCCGGGATCTCCGGGGGATAGGCGGAGTTGCTGTGGATGTATTCGGTTCCTTTGCACTCGTCCTGGCGTTTGTATGCGCGATTTATGCGTTTGGCGGGGGCATCGCGGCGATCATCACCCGGCATCCGCTGCTGATCAAAAGCGCGCGGCAGGCCGGGATAGCCACTTGCTGCCTGATTTTCCTCGCAACGTTCAGCCTCGAATATCTTTTCTTCGGCGACAATTTTTCCATTGCGTACGTTGTGTCGCACAGCAATCGCGACCTTTCGACTTTCTACAAAATAGCCGCGCTATGGTCGGGGCAGGAAGGTTCGTTGCTGTTCTGGAGCTTCCTGCTGTCCATTTACGTTTTTTCGGTATTGCTCACTTACCGGAACAAAAATGGCGAGTTGATGCCGTACGTCGGCGTGGTGATGGCCGGCGTGCAGATTTTCTTCCTGACGCTGAATAATTTCGTTGCCAGCCCGTTCAAAGCGCTCGCGTCGCCGGGAACGGATGGCGTGATGAATTACGTCGCTCGTACCGACGGCAACGGACTGACGCCGCTGCTGCAATACCCGGAAATGGTGATTCATCCGCCGAACCTGTATTCGGGGTACACGGGATTCACGATTCCGTTTGCGTTCGCGCTGGGCGCTCTGCTGGCGCGTTACCCGGGCGAGAAGTGGATTCACCTGACACGCAAGTGGACGATGATTGCATGGATGTTTCAATCCATGGGGATTCTGCTCGGCGCGCACTGGGCCTACGCAGTGCTGGGCTGGGGCGGGTACTGGGGCTGGGATCCGGTGGAGAACGCGTCCTTCCTGCCGTGGCTGACAGGCACGGCGTTCCTGCACTCGGTGATGATGCAGGAAAAGCGCGGCATGATGAAGGTTTGGAACGTCTGGCTGGTATTTATTACATTTCTGATGTGCATCCTGGGAACATTCCTGACGCGCAGCGGCGTGGTCAGCTCGGTGCATGCCTTCGCGCGATCGAGCATCGGCGGCTGGTTCGTGGGATTCCTTTCGTTGATCATTCTGGTGTGCCTCGGGGCGTATTTGAAGAATCGCGATTACCTGAAGAGCGAAAATCAACTGGATTCGATCGTTTCGCGCGAATCTAGCTTCCTGTTCAATAACCTGATTCTTCTGGTTGCTTGTGTGGCGATTCTTTCGGGGACCCTCTTTCCTGTTTTTTCGGAGTGGATCACCGGCGACCGCATCAGCGTGGGGGCGCCGTTCTTTAACAAGGTGAATATTCCCATCGGGCTGCTGCTTCTGTTTTTGACCGGAGTCGGGCCGCTGCTGGCGTGGCGGAAGACGTCGACGGAAAGTCTGAAACGAAATTTTGGCTGGCCGCTGGCCATTGGGCTGGTCGCGGGCGTGATTGCTTTACTGTTTGGGTTCCGCCAGATCTATTCGTGGATTTGCCTGATCTTGTGCGTCTTTGTCGCGTCCACGGTGGGCTTAGAGTTTTATCGCGGGGCGAAGGTAATTCGGGCGAGATCGGGTGCTTCGTTCGCGGCTTCCGCAGTGGAGCTCACGATGCGCAACACGCGGCGCTATGGCGGCTACATTGTTCATGTCGGGATGGTGTTCGTATTTATCGGGCTGGCCGGAGCGGCGTTCAACCGCGATCTGCAAAAAGACATGCGGCAGGGCGATACCCTGAAAATCGGGCCGTACACTTTGGTTTTGCAGGGCTTCGACACCAAACCGGAAAAGAACTACACCGCGCAACGGCTGCTCGTCGAAGTGCTCGAAGGCAACAAGCCGACCATGATGCTGTATCCGGAGAAACGGCGTTTCTCCACCACCGAGGAGAACGGCACGATGGTGGCGATCCATTCGACGCTGCAAGAAGATTTGTACGTAGTCTATGCGGGAACTAGCCCGGATACTCAATTGCCGGTGATTCACGCCTACTTGAATCCGCTCGTGAAGTGGATTTGGTTTGGCGGAGTGGTAGTCGTGCTTGGAACGCTCGTGGCGTTGCTGCCGAATCGCCGCGCCGTTCTGGTCCTGTCGGGCGCTCAACAGCCCGCGGCACAGCCTCTGGCGCATGAACTGGCCCCGTCAGTTAGCTTGCGAGAAGGTCATGACTAGGGCGCGCGCGATTGCCGCGATGGCGACGCTGGCGATACTCGCCATGGCGCCGGTGCTGGTCATGCCGGTCGGGGCGCAGCAGCCTTCCGATCGCGCAAAACGAGTCGGCTTGAAAGTTAAATGCATGTGCGGAACGTGCGACATGGCTGCTGGAATTTGTTCGCATCCCGGCGGGGAGTTCTCAGGACCGTGCGGAACAGCCAAAATGATGCTGGGGGAAATCGATCAGCACATCGCCAAGGGCGAAACCGATGAGCAGATTTTGCAGGCGTTCGTAAAGGAGTATGGGCCGCAAGTCTATACGGAGCCGCCGAAGTCGGGATTCAGCCTGGTCGCGTGGATATTGCCGAGCGTTTACCTTTTCGCGGGCGCCGGAGTAGTGATTTTCGTGATTGCACGCTGGCGAAAGCGTCCCGCACAGCAAGGTTCCCTTGCGGGCGGAGCGCCGAGCATTTCGCCCGAGTTGCTGGAACGCGCCAGAGCGCAGGCGTCGCGCGAGACTCAGGATTAAATGGTGCCCGCTCTCCTCACATTTGTGACCTTCGAGACAGCCTCCGCGGATTGGGCTGTGCTGGGCGCGTGCTTGGCGCTGGCCGTCGCCACTTTGCTTTTTATATTTTACATTCAGCCGGATGCTTCGGATCTGGCGCCGCACCGGACCAAGCTCGACCAACTGTTGGAGCGCCGAGACACCATTTACGACAATTTGCGCGACCTGCGTTTTGAGTATCGCTCCGGAAAATACTCGGAAGGCGACTTCGAAGCAATGAAGACGGCCCTTGAGAATGAAGCGGCGCTGGTGCTCGCGGAGATCGACCAGGTGACCGATGCCCAGGTGCGGCGGCCGCGCGGGACGCGTCCTGCGGACGAGAGCTCACAATGAGGCGCTGTTACTCCGCACGGTTGATTCTGCTCGGCGCACTCGTTCTGGCACCTCTTGCTATCGCCGAGGCAGGGACAGTGCATGGCACGGTTGTGAACGGCACCACCGGCAAACCTGCGGCGGGAATTGACCTTGTCCTGATTCAGCTCCAAGGAGGAATGCAGGAGGTCGCCCACTCGAAGAGCGGCGCGCAGGGAGAGTTCACGTTTGACCATCCGGGACTCGGTGCGCAGCCGATGCTGGTGCGCGCGGTGTATCACGGCGTCAATTTCAACCGCGCGCTGCCGCCAGGCACGAGCACCACGCAGGTGGACATTTATGAAGCGTCAAAAGACGCGAAGACCATCAACGTTCCTTCGCACGTTGTCGTTTTTCAGCCCAACGGCGCCAACCTGATTGTCGGCGAACAATATCAAGTCGAAAACAAGTCGCAACCTGCCGTGGCTTATTTCCGCGCCGATGGCAGTTTCGATTTTGTGTTGCCGGAAAAAGCCCGATTGCAGCAAGTCGCCGCGGCTGGGCCGGCGGGAATGCCGGTGGTGCAAGTTCCGATCGACAAGAAGAATAATCATTACTCGATTGCGTTTGCGTTTCGGCCGGGCGAAAACTCGGTGCGGTTCTCTTATGAATTACCGTATCCGGGAAATGCCGCGACGGTGAAGATTCCGACAACTTATCCAGGCGGCCAGCTGCTGGTTGTTGCGCCGCCCAGCGTGCAAGTTAGCGGCGATGGCTTGGCTCCTGGCGGACAAGAGGAGGGAATGAATCTCTACGGGCGACAGGACGTTCCCGCGGGAACCGTCGTAGCTGTGAGCTTATCCGGGACGGCGCCGCCGCCGGATGCGAAAGCCGGTGCGGAACAAGGTCAAGGCGGGCAACAGCGCAGAGACACGCAGCAGGGCGGGGGCGAATCGTCCGGGGTGAGTATCGAGCAGGTTCCTGGGCGTTTGAACGGTTATTTGCCGACGTGGTTGCTGGCAGCGGCGCTGGCCGCGGGATTTGCGTTCTTGGGCTTCCTTCTTTGGAACAAGAAAGTGGTCACTGTGGCGGTGCCGGCGAGCGATGGTGTTCACGACGATGTGACGGCGAAACCAAAGAAAACCAAACCATCCGCTCCGCCTGCATTGGATAAAGCGCCCGCCAAGACGCCCACGAACGGGGCATCGAGTCTGGCAGATCTCGATTCCGCGATTGGGACAAGCCTTGATGCCCTGAAGGAGCGACTCTTCCGGCTTGAACTGCGCCGACAAGCAGGCACCATTTCCGATGAAGAGTATGCGCAGGAACGCGCACGCGCAGAAAAAGTGTTGCGCGATCTCGTGCGAGGCTGAGTCTTGAAGACCGGGAGCGATGTGCTGACCTCCGAGGCCGTCCGGTGACACGACCGAGTTTTTCTCCCACAGGAATCCGCTTCGAAAAAATCGACAAACGGTATGGCGGGCTTTACGCGCTGCGTCGCGTATCGCTGGAAATCTCCGCGGGAGAATGCGTTGCGTTGGCAGGACGGAATGGCTCCGGCAAGACTACTTTGCTGCGAATTGCGGCGCGGCTGGCGCGTCCTTCTTCTGGCGCTGTGAGCTTCCTCAATGGCAGCGGGGAGAGCAGCGGCATGCAGCCGCCAGCCGGTTTTGTGGCTCACGCCACGATGGTTTATGACGAACTGACGGCGGAAGAGAATTTGCTGCTCTTCGCACGGTTGCAAGGAATCGCAGAGCCTGCCGCGCGTGCTGCGACACTCCTCGCGGAAGTGGGCCTGCTGGAGCGGCGGGACTCGCTGGTGCGGACGTTTTCGCGCGGGATGCGGCAGCGCGTCGCCATTGCGCGGGCGCTGCTGAATGAACCTGCCGTGATTCTGTTTGACGAACCGGTCACCGGGCTTGATCCGCAGGGAGTGAGCTGGTTTGCGCAGACGTTGCGAGGCTTGAGAGATTCGGGCCGCACCATCTTGATGAGCCTACACGGCGAGTCGGAAGTCTCGACCCTGGCGACGCGGGCGATACGGCTGGACGCGGGGGGGGTGGTCGCCGACACGCGAACCGGCGCGAACTTTCGCTCGATCCTGGCTTTTGCGAACGCGTGAATGGCGCTGCTCTCCAATACGGCCGTGCTGCTGGGCAAGGAACTTCGCACGGAGTTTCGCTCGCGCGAGCTGCTCACCACAACGGTGGTCTTTATTCTTACCATTGTGGTGCTCTTCAGCTTCACGTTTGATCCGTCGGTCAGCGAATCGCGCCGGTTTGGCCCGGGACTGTTGTGGCTGGCGTTTCTTTTTGCGGCTTCGCTGATGCTGCAGCCTTGCTTTTTACGCGAGCAGACGAACGACACGCTGAGCGCGCTGCGACTTTCGGTGAACGACCCTTTTGCTATTTTCCTTGCCAAGCTGGCGGCGAATACTCTGTTTCTGCTATTTACACAGGTTTTGCTTCTGCCAGTATTCTCGATTCTGTATAACGTGCCCGTACTCGCGGCATTTCCACAGTTGGTGCTGGTCATGTTCATGGGAAGCCTGGGACTTTCTGTAACGGGAACGGCCTTGTCGGCGATTTCTGCGCAGGCCAGAATGCGCGAACTGCTGCTCCCGCTCCTGCTCTTGCCGCTGCTGACTCCGGTGCTGATCGCGAGCACGGAAGCAACCGCGGCGCTGCTCGTTCCGAATCCCACAATGCGCTGGGACTGGCTGGGCTTTCTTCTGGCGTTCGACGTCGTTTTTTTGACGGCGCTATGGCTTTTCGGCGAATATCTTCTGGAAGAATGAGGGCTACGCGGCTTCGGAATCAATGAGGGCATAGGAATGAAGAAAAACGTGCTGATCGCATTCGCGATAGTGCTGCTAATGTGCATCGCTGCGTATGCCTCGCTCTTCGTTGCCCCTACCGAGAGCAAGATGGGAACCATCCAGCGAATTTTCTATCTCCACGCACCCTCTGGCATGGTGGCTCTTCTCTCCTTCTTCGTATGTTTTGTCGGAAATCTAGCTTATGTCTTCACGCGAAAACCTAAGTGGGATTGGCTGGGCGTTTCCGCTGCAGAAGTAGGAATGGCATTCTGCACTGTGCTGATTCTAACGGGCCCCATCTGGGCCCATCCCGTTTGGGGCATTTGGTGGACTTGGGACGCGCGGCTGACACTTACTTTTGTGCTGTGGCTCTTGTACACATCCTATCTGTTGCTGCGAACTCTGGTCGAAGATCCGGACCGGCGGGCTTTGATTAGCGCGATTTACGGTATTTTCGCGTTTCTGGATGTGCCGCTGGTCTACGGTTCCATTCGCTGGTGGCGCACGCAGCACCCGCAGCCGGTGATTATGGGAGGCCCTGGCTCTGGTTTGGAGGCGACGATGCGAAAAGTTTTCTGGTTTTGGTTTCTTAATCTGGTGATACTCATGATTTTTTTCATTCGTGAGCGCTATGCACTCGAGGCCATGCGCGAAGAAGTGCGGACCCTTGAACGCGAAGCGGAGGCAGCATGAAGAATCTGGGGAGTGTGTTTGCAGCCTATGTGATCGGCTGGGGAGTCTTTTTCATTTACTACATCACGGTGGCGCGGCGCACTGCGGCATTGGGCGAACAAATCGAACGGCTGAAGAATTCGCTGAACCGGGGCAAGTAGATTGGCAGGGAAGAAGCGAGTCGGAATTGCGCTGTTTCAGCTCGGCGGGCCGGATTCGCTGGAGGCCGTCGAGCCGTTCCTGCTGAATCTGTTTCTGGATCCCGACATTATTCCTCTCGGGCCTTTCGGACTGCTGCGCCGCCCAATTGCGAAGCTGATTTCCAGGCGCCGTTCGATACCGGTGGCCGGGCGATACGCTGAAATCGGACGGCGGTCGCCGATCGGGGCACTCACCGAACGGCAGCGTCTTCGATTAGTTCAAGCAGTATCCCGTTACATTGATCCTGTTGCGGTCGTTGCGATGCGTTACTGGCATCCGTTCACAATGGAAGCCGTGGATGCGTTGCGCAAGGCCCAGCCGCTGGATGAAATTGTGTTGTTGCCGCTCTATCCGCAGTATTCCTACGCCACGACGTTGAGCAGCTTGAAGGAATGGCGCCGGGTTGCCGATCAAGCAAATTGGGGACAACCTAGCGCGAGACCGCCGGAACGCACCGTTAACAATTTTCATGACCACCCGCTGTATATCCAGGCATTGGTTCAACGGATCGGATCAGTGCTGCGACAATTCCCGGACAGCTCGCGGATTCATTTGGTGTTCAGCGCGCATGGTTTGCCGATGAGTTTGGTCGAGAAAGGCGACCCGTATCCGAATCAGATCGAGGAAACCGTGCATCTAACGTGCGGGTTGGGTGTGAAGCAGTACCGTGGTTGGCCACGGACTCATTTGCTGTGCTACCAGAGCCGCGTCGGTCCCGCGAAATGGCTGCAGCCGCCGCTCACCGCGACGATCGAGCGGCTGGGCCACGAAGGCGTGAAAGAGATGCTGGTGGTGCCGATTTCGTTCGTGACGGAGCACATCGAAACGCTTCATGAAATCAACATTGAGGCGCGCGAGGAAGCGACGAAGGTCGGCGTCGAGACGTTTCGCATGATGCCCGCAGTGGGCGATTCGCCGCTATTTATCGCCGCGCTGAAGGATCTCGTTTTGCGAGCCGTGGGGATCGATTCCGGAGAACCGTCCGCTCGGCTTTCCACAGTAGCGAGTTGAATGTATAATCCGCGCCTTGGGACAGGGGCTATGACATCCACGTACAACCCGCTTGTACACCGATTTGCTGTATTCACGGTCTGTTGGACAGTCCTTCTCTTTGTTGCTGGCGCGCTCGTTACGTCAAAAGATGCAGCCCTCTCGGTTACGGATTGGCCGACTTCCCACGGCGTGTTGGTTCCCGCACTATCGTCCCTTCAGGGTGGCGACTTATTTGAGTTCACGCACCGCGTTGTGGCCGGCGGTTTGGGGCTGCTGACGCTTGCCCTGTCCGCGCTGCTTTGGGTGAAGGAAAAACGTGTGTGGTTGCGCTGGCTCGGCTTCGTTGCCGTTCTTGGCGTCGCCGTCCAGTCGGTTCTAGGCGGCCAAGTGGTCATTCGGCTGCTTCATTACTGGCTGCCGGTCATCCATGCGTGCTTCGCTCAGATTGTTTTCGCGGCGGTCCTGAGTATCGCTGTGTTCACCAGCAAGTGGTGGGTTTCCGAAAGGCCGCAGCTGGAGGACAGCGGAACGCCTTCGATACATTCCCTGGCGATCCTTAACGCGGGCGTCATTTATTTTCAGGTGATTCTCGGCGCGGGCTTTCGCCACAAGGAAATTCCGATTTGGCCGCACATGGCGGGAGCCATGCTGGTGCTTGGCATGGTGATCTGGACGGCGGTCGCGCTGCGCAAGCGTTTTGCGCAATCGCAAGAGCTGTCGCGGGCGAGAATTCTGCTTCACGCTATTTTTGGGACGCAATTCCTTCTTGGGCTTGCCGCTTATTGGTCGCGGCGGACAACTGCGGACGCTCCGCAGCCTATGCCGGTCATGGTAACGCTAACCGTGATCCACACGGTCGTCGGTGCTTTGTTGTTCGCGTTCTCGGTGCTAATTGTGCTCGCGTGTTACAGGCTGGTTCCGCGCAGAAGGGAAGTTGCCGCGACCGCGCCGCGACAGGTGACTACCGGATGAGCACGGCGCGCACTACGGAGCTGACGCTTTCTGCGCGCGCGAACGGCTACGTAGCGCTGACGAAGCCGGACGTTTCCTTCCTGGTTCTGATGACCACGGCTGCCGGTTATTACATGGGCGTGCGCGGCCCGGTCGCGTGGCTGCACATGCTCCATGCGGTGTTCGGCACCATGCTCATCGCCGGGGGCACGGCGGCGTTGAATCATTACATCGAGCGGGAGACTGATGGCTATATGCGGCGCACGGCATTGCGGCCGCTGCCAAGCGGACTGCTTCGGCCGCGTGAGGCGCTATTGTTTGGCGTCACGCTGGCGATTGCCGGAGCCGTGGACCTTTTTGTAGCGGCGGGCACGCTCGCAGCGGGACTCGGCATTGTGACCTGCCTGAGCTACTTGCTGGCGTACACTCCGCTGAAAAAACGCACCGTGTGGGCGACGTTCGTCGGCGCATTTCCCGGGGCGATTCCGCCGATGATTGGCTGGGTGGCGGCGACGGGATCGCTGGACCGCGGCGCGTGGCTGCTGTTCGGAATATTGTTTCTTTGGCAGTTTCCGCACTTTCATGCCATTGCCTGGATGTACCGCGAAGATTACGCCCGCGCCGGCATCATGATGCTGCCGGTGGTTGACCGCGAGGGTACGCGCACGTTCCGGCAAATCATTCTGTATGCGGTCGCGCTCGTGGGCGCGAGTCTGCTTCCGGCAATTCTGGGGCTGGCTGGCGTGATGTATTTTTTTGGCGCGCTCGTCATCAGCACAGCCCTGGTGCAGGTGTGCCTGTGGGCGGCCAGCAACAAAACCAACGCCCGCGCCAAGTGGCTCATGCACGCCACAGTTCTGCACATTCCACTGCTGCTGGGCTTGATGGCTTACGACAAGGTCCCGCGCTGATCAGGCCATTTCCAGAGGCGCTGTTTCAGAAAGTGCTGTTCGAGAAAGGACGAATTCGCATCCATGTTTTCCCACCCCGCGCTCAATGCATCTCTCAACGGAATCAGCGCGCTGCTCCTCGCCGGAGGTTATGCGGCGATCCGGGCGGGGAAGCGCGACGTTCACAAGGTTTTCATGGTTTCGGCGTTCACGGTTTCCACAATTTTTCTGGTGTCCTACGTGGTTTATCACCTCCGAGTCAAGCAATTGGTCCTCTTTCAAGGGCAGGGCTGGATCCGGCCGGTTTACTTCACGTTGCTGACTTCGCACACGATCCTGGCGATCGTGATTGTTCCATTGATTCTGATCACGCTGCGCCGCGCGTGGCTGGAGAAATTCGACAAACACCGGCTGATCGCGCGGTGGACGCTGCCGCTGTGGTTTTATGTTTGCGTGACGGGCGTAATCGTTTATTTGATGGTCTATCAGATCTACGCAGTGAAGGGCAGTTGAAGCTGGGCGAAACAGGTTTAGCGAAATCCCACTAGAACGGCGGAGAATTTTCCTGCCGGAAACCCGGCGGCACCAGCGCTCCCGTTACCGCAGAGCGAATCGCCTGGCGCGTGCCGGACTTCGGAAATACGATGTGCCAAAAGTCGATGTTCGGATTGACAAAGGCAATGCCCACGAATCGTCTTTCGCGCTTCTCCCGCAAGGAAGTCACAACGCAGTCCACTGACTTAGCGGTGTGTTCATTGAAAACCTTGACGGTCTGGCCGGGAATCAAAGGCGTATCCATGAGAACCAAAGCGCCGTGGGCGCTGACGATGTAGGTCGAGGCCTTTAGGTCGATCGTTTCGCCCTCGGGCAAGCGGCAACGCACCGTCAGAGGAACCTGAAGGGAAAGGCGCGTGGTGCGCCGACGTTCGGGATAGCGAGTTCTCTGCATAATGCGGCCTTAGGAGGAGGCACTCAACGCTACGCGGCGAGATGTTGGCATGTTCCAGGGTTAAAGGCAAGGATTTTAACGATTTGGAACTGCTAGTACTTTTTGACCCATGTCTAGAATCAGCCCTGCTTGAGGGCGGCGATCACAGCATCCGCGAATTCCTCTGTGCCGGCTTTGCCGCCAACGTCACGGGTCGTGTATTTTCCCTCGCGGTAGACTCTTTCGAGCGCCTTCTGGATGCGCTCGGCTGCGGTCCGCTCGGCGAGGTGGTCCAGCATCAGGACGCTGCTCATCAGCAGAGCTGTTGGATTGGCATAGCCTTTGCCGGCAATATCGGGCGCGGTCCCATGCACCGCCTCGAACATGGCACATGCATCCCCAATGTTGGCGCTGGGAACCACGCCGAGGCCTCCGACGAGGCCCGCGGCCAAATCACTCATGACGTCACCGTAAAGATTTGGAAGCAGGAGCATGTCAAATTGCAGGGGATCCATCACAATCTGCATGCAGGCGTTATCCACGATGAGTTCCTTGTATTCGATGGCAGGGAATTGCGCCGCTACTGCCCGGACCGATCTCAGGAACAGGCCGTCGGAAAGCTTCATGATGTTGGCTTTGTGGATGGCGTGGATTTTCTTCCGGCCATGGCGCATGGCGTATTCAAACGCAAATTTCGCAATCCGCGTGGAAGCCTTTTCCGTGATGATTTTCAGGCTCTCGACCACTCCGGGAACGACTTCGTGCTCGAGGCCTGAATACAAATCCTCGGTGTTCTCCCGGACCAGAATCAGGTCCACGTTCTCGAAATGCGATTTGACGCCCGGGACATTCTTCACAGGTCGCAAATTGGCGTAGAGGTCCAGCGTTTTTCGTAGCGCCACGTTTACGCTGGGGGCACCCCCCGCGATGGCGGTGGCCATAGGGCCTTTCAGCGCGACCCGGTTCCTACGCACCGATTCAACGGCGGCTTTGTTGACGGATTTTCCCTGGTCGGCCGAGCTATCGGAGCGTCCGGCGATCTCTTCCCAATCAATCTGTACGCCTGTGGCTTCCAGGACGCGGCGCGTGGCGGCCGCTACTTCCGGCCCGATTCCTTCGCCGGGAATGAGGGTAACTTTGTGTTTGATCATTGCATCTTATTGTATGCGAAGCGTTCAGGCTTGTCGAAACGCGGTGATACCAGGCGTTTCAAGGCAGGAACGAGGGGTTGCGCGGGCATTGGCAAGTTCTGGTATAATGTAAATGTAGATAGCTTCGCGGGTGCGCCCGCGAGCGGAGGCCAAGAGGATTTATGATCAATTTAACGCCCGTTGCGAGTACCAAGGTGAAGGAAATCATGAA
>Ga0137403_10000615_pt1 | contig 46113 bp, 51 predicted proteins | sample CZOMad2_1_16fung_FD_122057 | JGI IMG/M metagenome (GOLD analysis project Ga0137403, IMG submission 122057) | Vadose zone soil fungal communities from Angelo Coast Range Reserve, California, USA - CZOMad2_1_16fungal (Hybrid Assembly) | ecosystem: Environmental > Terrestrial > Soil > Vadose zone... | reverse complement strand
TTTATCCGTGATAATTACAATAGCAATTTTCCTTCTGATTATAATTCAATTTTAAGTTTAAAAGGTATTGGCGCTTATACGGCAAGCGCTGTCGCATCTTTTTGTTTTAATCTTCCGCATGCTGTGGTTGATGGAAACGTGCTGCGCATTTTATCACGATATTTTGGTATTGATATTCCGGTAGATACTTCGGAAGGCAAAAATTATTTTACGCGGCTGGCAAATATTTGTCTTGATAAAAATGAACCCGGCGAATACAATCAATCCATCATGGATTTTGGCGCTACTGTTTGCAAGCCTGTACCGTTGTGCGCTGTTTGTGCGCTAAAAGTATCCTGCGTTGCTTTCAATAAAAATAAAACGCCATTGTTTTCTTCAATCTTATCAAAAAATTCCAGGTCGATTATTGCGACCTTGTCTTTTTCTATATTTTCGAGGCCAGATTTTTTGTCGGAGAAATATATTCGATGATGAGAATTTGTATTGATTGCTGAAATATACTTTTCTTTTTGCGACCACACACCCAATACCACAGGATCGAGACTGAGAAGCCAATGGTTTTGAGATATGTCAATAAAGGATTCCTTGTTTTGCAAATAAACATGTTCGCTGATATCTCCGGCAATTGACACCGATGAATAATCCCTGATCACAGATTCCCCGAAAATTAATTTTATGAGCTTACTTTTCATGACTGTTTGATATTGTAAGATGGTCGTCGACCCTGCCTTCACGAATGAATCGGGTCGACCATATGGTCCCCGACAACTATTCCGATGTCTTCATTTTTTGCGGCAGCCAGGTATTCAACAAATGGAAAATACATGGCGGATTATATAATTTACTTCTTAATGAAATCAGGAAATGTCGTCTCGCTTTTTGCGATTCACCTTGCGATGCATACATTTTTCCCATTTTATAAAATGCAACACTCCTGGCCTGGCGCTGGTATTTTTTTTCTATCATTTTGGATTTATATAGATAATCGAAAGTATCCACATACTCTCCATAATTCTCAAAAGGTATTTGCTCACTCATATTTGAATCATGCACGCGTCGCCAAACTGTCGACTCATAAATTATTCCCGCATCGAAATGATAAGCAAGACGCATATTAAAATGAAAATCACCCGACCGCATTGATTCGTCGAAATATCCGATGCGTTCGAAGCAACTCTTTCTGATCACCAACGTAGGGATATATACGAGAAACCGGCTCTCCTTCATCGATTGAAAAATGTTTGTGCATTGGATGGTATGCCGAAGCTGATAGGAATGATCGATTAAAATGGTATCGCCTTTAAAAGTAGTTACGTCTGTGATAGAAAATCCGATGGACGGATTTTGCTCCAAAAGGGCTACCTGGTTTTCGAGTTTGCCGGACTTCCACATGTCATCCGAGTCGATGAATGCGATGTATTCGCCCAATGCCTGTTTTAGGGCAAAGTTCTTTAAACGTCCCGTATATCCGCTGTGCGGAAGCAGATGGTATTTAATACGATCATCATTGATAGTTGTAATGAGTTCCCGGGTATCGTCGTCTGATCCGTCGTCAACGATGATCAGCTCAAAGTCAGTATAACTTTGTTGCAACACACTCTGAATGCTGTCGATCACGAGTGATTCGCGGTTATAAGTTGGTAAAATGATACTGACCACTTAAATGACTGATTTGATGATTAAGCATGTAAATTAGAAAGAAAATCATTTGAACTTTGCAGCAAGCTTATTATAATGCATATTACTGTTGATGAAAAGAGCAAAACATATCCTGGCCGCTGTCCGCCAAAAAATGAATTATACGAACAACGATATCGGATCGTTGCTGGGTTGGAACAAATCTTTTTTTGAAGAAGCAAGAGGAGCAAGGATTATTTTATATCATGGAATTTGCATGAACGATCATACACGATTCAACAATATTTTCCTGACAGTGGACACCTTCCGGGAACATATTCGATTTTATAAAAAGCATTTCAATATTATTTCGCTGGATGATTATTATGAACAACGTTTTCGAAAAGATCGTTTTAATGTCTGTCTCAGTTTCGATGATGGATATGCGAATAATTACAAATACGTATTACCTCTGTTGGAAGAAATGGAAGTACCGGCCAGTTTTTTTATCACTGCTATCAGGGATGCGGGATACGATATTTTATGGAATGATTTTATTGGTATTATCGGGAAATACGGACCTGAAGAACTTGTTTTCGAAAATGAAATTTTTCGGAAGAAAAGATTTTCCAGGTATGTTTCAGTTAAAAATAATACCGATCTGAAAGAGATCCTCCAGTCCGGCGGGTTCAATATAAAAGCGGCAATGATGGAATCGTTGTATACGCTTGTTCCTTTCAAAGAAAATAAATCAGAACAGGATTATTGGCTGCAGATGACAGAAAAGGAAATCAGGGATCTGTCAGCATCGAAATGGGTAACAGTTGGCTGTCATGGCTATTATCACAATGATCTTTCAAAAATAGATATACATGATGCCGAACTCGAAATGATCCGGTCAAAAAAATATCTTGAAAAAATAACCGGTAAGGAAATAAAAGCGATGGCTTTTCCTTATGGCGCTTATACACCGGCGGTAGTTAAGAGTGCAAAGCAGGCGGGTTTCAGTCAGTTACTTGCAACAGATTTTTTTTCCGATGAAGATTATTCAGACCCGGCCATGCGCGAACGCTTTACGGTAAATCCGTTTATTTCAGTAAACAACCAGATGATCGCAAACATAAAAGGAAATTATGCATCCCGTTATTGAAGATAAAGAATACACCATCGCCAGGCTGAATCGCGAACGGTTGAAAGATATGGAGGCGTTATACCGGGCCGTATATGGAAATGCAGCAATTAAAAATTATTTCTGCCTCTTCCCTACCTGGAATGTGCGAGTGATGTTGAAGCCAAACTGCACATCACCTTTGTTTATATTGCCATCCGTTTGAGTTACGATGGTCTGTGGATTAAGCCCGTAACTATTCGTGAAAATCATTTGAAAAACATGTCCACCTGTTTCAATATCGAAACCTAAACCCGCTGAATTATAGTATGGCGAATTGGAATTCACATTAAGACGATCATGGTACTCACCAATCAATGAAAAACTTCGAGTGAGTTTATATCGAGCGGCAAATGCGACTGCAAAATCATCATTATTTTCAAAAGTTTTATTAACTGCGTTTCGATGAATAAAATGTCCAGCGGATCGGAAATATTCCATGACGAATGACGGACGCCGTCTTTGCCGGTGAAATCAATCGCGGGCGTCTCGGAAATTTTCTTCGCCACAAATTCATCCAGTGCGTCCACGGCTTTGTAAGTCAAAAACACCGGGCCGGTCTGCGAATTCAAACTTTCGATATGCCGCACGCGGTCGTCTTCCTTGTCCGGGCGCGTGAACTCGTGCTTCTTGATGATGTTCGCCAGATATTCCTCGCAACTCGCGGCGGCAACTAGACCAACTTGCGAATGTTTCCCCATGACTTGCCGATACAAATAAAAATTCGGCTGCGAATCCTGCTTGAGAGCGCCTTGCGAAATCAGGCCGGCAAAATTCTCCGCGCCCTTCGCATAAACTTCCGGCGCGTGAACATCCGTGCCAGTCGGCAGATCAATTTCCGGTTTGCTGACGTGCAAAAAACTCAACGGATTTCCGCGCGCCATCTCGCGCGCCTCGTCGGATGACATCACGTCGTAAGGCAGTTCACAGATTTGCGAAGCCAGTTCCGGTTTTGGCCGCAGCGCGGCAAATGGTTTCAAGGTGGCCATAAAAGAGGCGTGAAGATACGGACGCAATCGCCACAGCGCACGGAGAAAATTCTTTTTCGCTTGGACAGCATTTGTCCTAGTGACCCGCGTAATCTCGCCGCATGACTCGATCGTCATGCCGCACAACGCCACCGCTTCACGAAGCGACGCCACAGCACCGGCTCGCAATGCCGCAGCCTCGCGCGATGATGCCAGCGCACGGCGACGCAACTCTGTCGCATGGCGATACAACGCCATCGCATCAAGCCGCAACTCCGTCGCTTCACGATGCGATTGGCCGATTCCCTTCAATTTCCCTGCAAATCCAACAATTTCAGGTAGGGCGCGTCACTCCGTGCGCGCCGTCGGCTGGCAGAGGACTGCTCGCCCTACCTCCGACTGTGCATCGCCGCATGGGACGCCCAAACCAACCAACAACAAAACAAACGAAAGGAAAATAGTATGGCAAAAGACCAGACCCGGAGGATTCAACCCTCCATCATCCAATCCGACCGCGACGCGCTCGCGGCCATCGCCGGCATCACCGGCTACACGCCCGCCAACGCGGCCTACACGCTGACCAAGCTGCAAAACGCAGGCGGCGCGATGGACACCGCGCAGGAAACCGAAACGCAAAAACAGGCCGACGCCGACTCCGCGCGAGACGACGCCACCGCCGCCGAATGGGATTTTCACAATGCCATTCTCGGCGCGAAAGACCAGGTCAAGGCGCAGTTCGGTGCGGACTCGAACGAATGGCAGGCGCTCGGCCTGACCAAGAAATCCGAGTTCGCCAAGCCCTCGGCCAAGGCGCAACCCGCCGCCGCACCGGCGAAATGAACTGAAACACCACGGCGCGTCAGTTGGAAATTCTGGCTGGCGCGCTGCTTTTAACCACAGATGAACTCCGATTGACGCTGATAATTTTTTTGCGCACACTCGCCATGAAATGGCTGCGACTCGACAACTAAAACTGCCAAAACTGGGCACCAAACTGAAAAAATGGTGTGAAAAATGCACACAGCCGACGACACAACACTTTGACGTAAATCCAAGCACAAATTTTAACGCCATTTGCACACACAAGCCCAATATACCATGCGTTGCCAAAGAGAATCACACTGCCGTCATATGTAAATTTAGACGCCTTAAAATGGCGCTTTTCTTATCTGTGAACAGCTATGAGATCGGATTTTTTGACGAAAAAAGCGCGGTCATTGCTGATGTCAAAAATTAAATCGCGAAGAAAGTCATTCGTAATAAATCACGCGATCTTTCCGTCACGCGAACATTGCGCTCGCAAGGCTGGCATGTGTTGCGGATTTGGGAACACGAGCTTTCGCGCAAGAACGAAACTCGGCTTGTCCAGCGCATCAAGCGCGTTCTTCAATCCAACGTCTGCCGATAGCGTTTGATTCCAATCGCCAGCATCCCCCAACAGTGCTTGCCAAGTTGTAGTTCAAAAGCTACATTGTGGCGGTGCTGGTCACGCCAAAAGAAATCGTTGTGTTCCGTGCCAACGCCGGTCACGCGCCATTTGAAGTCTGGCTCGATGATTTGAACGACAAGCGTGCTATTGCACGAGTGCTCGCACGGTTGGCGCGTGTGCGACAGGGAAATTTGGGTGACTGCAAACCGGTTGGCGAAGGTGTGTCCGAATTGCGCGTGGATTACGGTCCGGGCTACCGGATTTATTTTGGGCAGCAAGACCGGGCATTGATTGTTTTGCTTTGCGGCGGCGACAAACGGACGCAAGAACGCGACATCCGGCTGGCAAAACAGTATTGGCACGAATTTAAAGCGAATGAATTATGAAAACCGTGAGTTACAAAAAAATTCTGAATGACAAATTGAAAGACCCGGAAGTGGCGGCGGAATATCTCACCGCCAGTTTTGAAGAAGGGCCGGAAGTTTTTCTCGTTGCGTTGCGTGACGTGGTGGAAGTTCAAGGCGGCGTCGCACGCGCGGCACAATTGAGCAAGTTGAACCGTGAAAATCTGTATCGAGTTTTTACCCGCAACGGCAATCCGCGTTTGACGAGCTTGAATTCCGTGCTTTCCGCACTGGGATTGAAAATTACTTTTGCGGCGGCTTGAATTTAATCCAACGTCTGCCGGTAGCGTTTGATTCCAATCGCCAGCATCACGACGAGGAACAGCACAAATCGGTTGACCAGAATTTGCATCGGTAGTAAATTCCTACCATGACAATCGTCCATATGTCAGAGAAAGGCCAAATCGTTGTGCCTAAAAACATCCGAAGCCAGCATGGATTTCGGAACGGCAGCGCTTTTGCCGTCCGTGAAACCAAATCTGGCGCATTGGTGCTTCGTCCAATTGAAAAGGCGCGAAAAAAAGACCTCATTGATATGTTGCTGGAATTGAAAGGCCTCGAAATTCCAGAAATGCACTTTCATTGCCCGCCGCGCCTGTAATGTTTTTGCTGGACACCAACATCGTTTCCGAAACATCCAAACCACAGCCGAACGATAATGTGGTCAAATGGTTGCAAGCGCATCGCAACGACTGTGCTTTATCGGCAATTACAATTGCGGAAATGCGGCATGGCATTGAACGGTTGCCTGAAGGGAAAAGAAAAACGACCTTGGAAAAACAATTCGACTTTTTGGTGGAGGATTACGCGGAACATTTTTATGAATTTGACGGCGCGGCGGCTTATGAATGGGGACGATACGTTGCAGAACTTGAAGCCGAATATGGCGCGGACTGGTGGAAACGGTTTGATTTGCGCGACACCCAAATCGCAGCCATTGCACGCGAATACGGCCTGATTGTAGCGACCAGAAACGTTGACCATTTTCCTTTTTGCCAGACCAAAAATCCGTTCGTGTAAAATTTTTAATCCAACGTCTGCCTGTATCGCTTGATTCCAATCGCCAGCATCACGACCAGAAACAGCACAATGGGCAAGACTTCCGGCGCGACTTCCACGATGCCATTTCCTTTCAGCAAAATGCCGCGCACGATGCGCAGAAAATGCGTCAACGGCAGCACTTCGCCGATGTCTTGCGCCCAATCCGGCATTCCGCGAAACGGAAACATATAGCCGGAAAGCAAAATATTCGGCAGAAAGAAAAACATTCCCATCTGCATCGCCTGCCGCTGGTTGCGCGCGATGGTCGAGAAGGTGATGCCCACCGCCAGATGCGCCACGATGAATAAAAACGCCAGCGCCAGCAGCAACGGCACGCTGCCCACGATCGGCACGTCGAATAAAAATTTCGCCGCCGCCAGAATCAAAAACACCTGCACATAGCCGACGAAAATGTATGGCACGATTTTGCCGATGATGACTTCGCCCGGACGCAACGGCGTCGAAAGCAAATTTTCCATCGTGCCGGTCTCCGTTTCGCGCGTGATGGCGAGCGTCGTGATGATGACCATCGTCATCGTCAGCACCACGCCCATCAAGCCGGGCACGATGTTGTATTGCGTGATGGCTTCTGGATTGTAGTGTTGATGCGTGACGAGATTGAATGGCGTCGGCGATGCGCGCAATTTCGTCAGCGGGCCAGTGAGGTCGCGATTCAAGACATTTGCGGCAAGTGAATTCACGGCGGAAACAGCGTAGCCGATGGCCATCGGATCGGTCGCATCGGCCTCGAGGAGCAAATCTGGTTTTTCGCCGCGCAACAATTTACGCGAGAAATCCACGGGAATTTCCACGGCGAATTGGACTTTGCCTTGCGCCAGAAGTTGTTGGATTTCCGCTTCATTTTGCGGCTCGCGCATGATGTCGAAGTAACTGCTGTTGCGCATCGCATAAATGATTGTGCGCGAAAAGATGCTGTTGTCGGCGGAATAAACGGCAGTCGGCAGATGTTTCGGGTCGGAATTGATGGCGTAGCCGAACAGGACGAGTTGAAGCAGCGGAATCCCGATCATCATCGCGAACGTCAGCCGGTCGCGCCGCATTTGAATAAATTCTTTTGCGACAATCGCGCAGAACCGCCGCCAGTTGAACTCGTGCGTTTTCACAGACGATGCGAGCTTAACGCACCCGCCGCCGCTTCGCCGCAAAATTTGTTGCAGGTTTTTTGTGGCCGGCCGCGCAAGCTGTTTTCCGGCGAGCCAGCTATTGACGGTTCTGATAAAGCGCGACGAGCGCCGCGCCGATGGCCTGTGACAAATCGCCCAAAACTGCGGGAACAATTTTGACCGTGCCGCGTTGCTGCGGCCAGAGATAAGGCACGGCGGTCTCGCGGATGATGCGCAGGTAACGCTCGCGAAATTCCGGCGTGGTGCATTCGTGATCCATCAAGCCGCCGCCGATGACCACGATGCCCGCGTCCAAAGTCATCGTCAAATCGGCGACCATCAAACCCATGACGCGCGCTTGAAAATCAAAAATTTCCAACGCCAGCGGGTCGCCTTTTTGCGCGCGGGTGCGGAGTGAAAGCGCTTTTTCCTTCGCGGGCGCGGTGGACTTGGCGAGTTCGTGGTCGGGATATTTTGAAATTTTTTCCGCCAGCAATTGCGGCAGGCCGGAAATGGTCGTGTAAGCCTCGTAACAGCCCCAGTCGCGTCCGCAGCCGCAGGTGAACGGCTTGATGCCGAGCAGATGCAGCGGCGCGGCGGCGTGGCCGGTTTCCAGACCGGCGAGCGTGTCGCCATCGAGCGGCAGACCGCTTTTATCCACGAACGCGCAGCCGAGGCCGGAGCCGGGCATGAGCATCATCACGGAAATTTTTTTGTCGCCGCGCGCGAGCCGCGCTTCCGCCACGCCGCCATAATTGCCGTCGTTGCCGACAACCAGCGGAATCGTGCGGCCAGTTTGTTTTGCCAGCGCCGCGCTGTAATCCGCATAAACATTCCAGCCGCTGAAGCTCGCGGGCAGGTTCGGCGTTTTGCCGAACACGCCGTAGCTTTCATACGGTCCAGGAATCGCGAGGCCGACGCCCTGAATCTGCGACCAGTCGAGCTTGTTCTGCGCGAGAAATTCCGTGATGCCCGCAATCCAGCCGCTGATGACGGCGTTGCGTCCTTTTTCTGAACTGGTCGGGCGTTGAAGAAGTTTCGTGGAGACGGCCTCGCCATTTTCCCAGACGGCGGAAAATTTGGTGGTTGTCGCGCCGCTGTCCGTGCCGATAAAGATTTTTTTGCTCATGCTTAAGCCCGTTAAATTGCGGACAACTTTTTCAAAGGCAAGAATTATTCGTCAGCTTGCAGTTTTCCGCAGATTTGCTAGGTTCTTTTCCATGAGCACGGTTGCAGAAATTGAAGAGGCGATTGAGCATCTGCCCGCAAGTGAATTGCGGCGGTTGCGGGAAAAGTTTTTTTCTCGTCCGATTGCCGCGCCGCTTGTCAAACCAAAGACCGGCGCGGAACTGGCCGAAATTTTGCCAAACCGGTTCCATCTGCGTCCCGCCGAAGCTGACGCGCTGGCCGCTGAAATGAACAGCGCCAGAAAATCGCCGCCGCAACCTTCGGCATGGGAGTAATCCTCGACAGTTCGATTCTCATCGCCGCCGAGCGCAAGCGGTTTGACTTGGCGCGATTTCTTTCGGCGCATCCGCGCGAATTGTTTTTCATCACCACCATCACTGCGTCCGAATTGCTTCACGGTTGCGCGCGGGCGGGCGATGCCGGCATCCGCGAACGGCGGACAAAGTTTGTTGAAGATGTGCTGCAAGATTATGCGGTGTTGCCGTTCAATCTGGCTGAAGCGCGGGAACACGCGCAACTTTGGGCGGATTTGGAAATCAAAGGAACGCTCATCGGCGAACGCGATTTGCTGATTGCGTCCATTGCGAAAGCCACCGGCCATTCGCTGGCGACATTGAATCGGAATGAGTTCGCGCGGATTCCGGGATTGGCGCTGATAAATGTCGGCGCGTTCACTTTGCCTTGATCCGAAACTCGTTTGCCTCGGCGTATTCTTCCGGCAGACTTCCATTCCGCATGACTCCGTCCGAAACATTTTCAAATTTGCTGCGCAGCAAAACACCCGTGCTGTCGCTCGCGCCGATGCAGGATGTGACGACGCTCGAATTCATGCGCGTCGTCGCGCGTTACGGCGGGCCGGATGTTTATTGGACGGAATTTTTCCGCGTCCACGCCGTCTCGCATCTGGAAAAATGGATCCTCAAATCCATCACGGAAAATCCGACCGGCAAACCAATCATCGCACAACTCATCGGCAACGACATCCCCGCGCTCGTGCGCGCGGCGAAGGAGTTGCAGCAATATCCCGTCGCCGCGATTGACCTGAACCTCGGCTGTCCCGCGCCGATTGTTTATCGCAAATGCGCGGGCGGCGGACTCTTGCGCGAACCGGAGAAAATTGACGCCATCCTCGGCGCGCTGCGCGACGTGGTGACGATTCCGTTCACAGTGAAAACGCGGCTCGGTTTTGAATCGCCGGAGGAATTTGACGCGCTGTTAAAATTGTTTGCGAAACATCCGATTGACTTGCTCACCGTCCACGCGCGCACGGTCAAACAAATGTATCGGCCCGGCGTGCGCTACGATTTGATCGCGCATTCGGCAAAGGAATTGAGATGTCCGGTTTTTGTGAATGGAAATGTCCACAGCGCAGCGCAGGCGCAGGCACTGGTCAAAGATACTGGTGTCCGCGGATTGATGATCGGGCGCGGCGCGATCCGCAATCCGTGGCTGTTCGACCAAATTCGTGCGCAATTTCGTGGCGAGAAAATAAAATTACCGACGGGTCGTGACGTTTTGAATTACATCCATGAATTGTGGGAAAACGAAATCATGCCCGGCGTGAAGGAATCGGCGCAGGTGATGCGGATGAAAAAATTCATGAACTTCATCGGCGACGGCGTGGGCGAAAAATTCCTGCACGAAATCCGCCGCGTGACGACCACGGCGGATTTTTTCCGCGTCTGCAAAAATCATCTGGCCCACGACGAGCCGATGACGCTAGAGCCGGTTTCTATTTCGGAGGCAGCTTTAGATTTGCCAGCCGCGTTTTGAGATTTGGGTTCGGCGGCTCGTAATCGTGACGGCTGCGTTCCAACGCTGGACGAATGATTGCAGCGCGAACATCAATTTCCTTTTTCCACAATTCTTTCCAAAGAATTTTTGTGTTCACGAGCATATCGCCGCGAGCCGTTTCTTCGTCAAATTTTGGGCGATACAAGTCCACTGCGTTTTGAAGATGCCCGGCAAATTCTTCCTCGGTCGGATGGCCGGTCTGTTGAATGACCATTTTGAAAGCCTGAACGTCTTTCGAGTCGAGCCGTTGCAGCTTGCTGACCAGCACGTCCCACGGATGTGGAAAAATAAAAAGATGTCCGTGACGTTTGACCTGGATTGAACGCGCCAGCCAGTCCGTCGTCGTGCGAAAAGCGAGGTGATCGCAGACCTGAATATAAAAATCGCTCTGTCCTTTCGCCCAGCCTTTTTCCTCCACGATTTTTGTCACCAAATCATAAGCATCTTCCGTCGGGGAAATGTCAATGTCCTCGCTCAAGAAAGATTTCTCGACGAGCAATTGCAGCGGCGCGGAGCCGAAAACGGTGAGTTCGAGGCGCGGCGAACGCGGCATGGCGCGCGCCAGTTCGTCAAGCCTTTGCCCGGCGTTCCCGTTCCAGTCTAAATTTTTTTCCGCGTATTCCATGAACAGCTTGGTCAATCAATCTTGGCAGCACTTCGTAATCTGCCGCGAGCCTGCGGCCCAGCGCGACGTCGCGGGGCGTGAGCTTGCCCGCCTCCTCGCGCAGCAAAATCCGCGCGGCGATGCGCGACTTGCGCCAGCAGGTGTCCAGACGTGGTTCGCCCTTCTTCGGCATGATTAGTGGATAACGCAACCGCGCCGCGCCGTCAAACCGAAAGCCGCGCAGAGTTGTTCAGCGCGATTGACGCGGACTTGGCAATTGTGGAAGATGCGCAAATGGCCTCGATGCCAAAATCCAAATCGGAACGGGCATTGCTTGTCTTCGGCATCCTTCTTTTGCTGGTCGGACTTTCTTACGGCCTTGCAGACTGGCGCGGCAACAGCGCGTGGGAAAAATACAAACGCGAATGGGAAGCCAAAGGCGAAAAATTTGACTTCAAGGATTTCGTTCCAAAGCCAGTGGCAGACGACCAAAATTTTGCGCTGACGCCGATTATTGCAAGCAGTTATGAATACATTTTGGATAAAAACGGGCACCGAATAATTCCACAAAACACAAACGTCATTGATCGGTTGAGTCTGAAAATATTTGACGAATATTCTTCAGACAATCCGACCAATGGTTATTGGGCAATTGGAAGAAAAACCGATTTGAAGGCCTTTCAACTTTACTATCGGACACTGGCCGCAAAGACAAACGAGTTTCCGATTGCATCACAACCGCAATCGCCCGCCGCCGACGTTTTGCTGGCCTTGAGCAAATACGATTCAACAATCGAAGAATTGCGCGTGGCAAGCCGGCTGCCGGATTCACGATTTCCCTTGAATTACGAGGCTGATCCGCCCGCAATCATTTTGCTGCCACACTTGGCGGGCTTGAAATATTGCAGTCAAGTCCTGCAATTGCGAGCCGTTGCAGAATTACAAAACAATCAAAGCGACAAGGCTCTGGCCGATGTAAAATTGTCTTTGCGATTGATCGATTCCATCCGCATCGAGCCGTTTTTGATTTCACATTTGGTGCGGATTGCGATGGTTCAAATCACACTTCAACCAATATGGGAAGGGCTGACGGAACACAAATGGTCGGACGCGCAATTGGCGGAACTGAATCAGGAACTGGCCAAGCTGGATTTTTTAACGGATTACGAATTCTCAATGCGCGGTGAACGGGCAAATTCGATTGCGGGTGTTGACCATCTGCGGCGCAAGCGGGATTTTCAGGAGATGATCAATATTGACTCGATGGACTCGGATACGTCCGGCATAGATCGGGAAACACCATTTTCTCAACAATTGGCTGGGATTGCTTATCATTTAATTCCAAGCTCTGTCTTTTACCAAAACGAATTGGCTATTGCACAGATGCACCAGCAATGGACTCTACAATTCGTTAATATCGAACAAAGACTTGTTTTGCCCGAGATCACAACAAATTTTTCCAATGCCATTGATAAAATGCGGCAGCATTGGTCGCCAAATAATATACTTGCTCTCATAATGCTCCCTGCCGTTGGCACGACGGTCAGAAAATACGCCTGCGCCCAAAGTTCCGTTGACATGGCGCGCGTCGCCTGCGCGCTGGAGCGTTATCGTCTTGCGCACGGCGAATATCCTGAAACGCTCGACGTGCTAGTGCCGCAGTTCATCGAAAAAATTCCGCGCGACATCATCGGCGGCCAGCCATTGCATTATCGCCGCACCGATGATGGAAAATTTCTGCTTTATTCCGTCGGCTGGAATGAAACTGATGATGGCGGCGTGATTGTCTTTAGAAAAGATTCAAAAACTTCCATTGACAATGTGCAAGGCGATTGGGTCTGGAAAAATTGACGCCCAATTCTCACTTCACCTTCATCCAAAACTCGCTCGCGTCCCTCATTTTTTCCAGATTGCCGCCGTTCTATTCGCGCGAGTCTCCTTTGAGCAGCGTTAGAAATTGTTTCATCGCGGGCGACAGGACTTTGTTCTTTTTGTAAACTGCGGCAAGTGGGCGATAAAAATCACCATCTTCAATCGGCAATGCGGCGAGCGTTTGCTTGGCGATTTCCTGTCCGATGGTTCCGAGCGGCACAATGGAAATGCCCGCGTCAATCTCCACGGCGCGTTTGACGGTTTCGATGTTGTCGAATTCCATCACGTTGTTGACGGTGATGCCGTATTCGCGAAGGATTTTATCGAGTGCCTTGCGCGTGGGAATGTCCGGCTCGAAGCCGACAAATTTTTGGCCGACCAGCGATTTGAGCGCGACGCTTTTTTGTTTCACGAACGGATGTTGCGGATGGCAAATGAGGACGAGCGGGTCTTTACGCAACGGAATGGTTTCCAATTTCGGATCTTTCGTCGGATAAGCGACGAGCCCCAAATCCACGACGTTGCCGAGCACGTCGTCATAAACCTGATTGGCGCGGCGGTATTCGACGTGGACGTTCACGGTCGGATACGACTTCATGAATTTTTTCACATACGGCGGCAAATCGTGCAAGCCGATGGAATAAATCGTGGCAAGACGGATCGTGCCGGAGATGATGTCCTTCAATTCCTGCAATTTGCTGTGGAGCGATTCGTAGGTCTGGATGATTTGCTTGCTGTAATCGTAAAGCACCTGGCCTTCGCGCGTGAGGCGGAATTTTTTCTTGCTGCGTTCGATGAGCAGGGATTTGAACGTGCGTTCCAGCGCGCTGATTTGCTGGCTGACGGCGGATTGCGTCACGCCGTTGATTTGCGCGGCTTTGGTAAAACTTTCCGTTTCCGCCAGATCGCAAAACACTTTGAGGCTGTCAATTTGCATAATTCATTAAATAAAAAATTGTTCAACCGTCAATGATTGCCTGTTTCACTTTTGCCAGCAAATCCGCGCTCGTGAACGGCTTGCGCAACGAATTGGTGCCGGTTTGTTTTTCCGCGCCCAAATAACCGCTCATGCAAATCAGCTTGACGGTCGGCGCCAGTTGCCGGATGCGATCAATCAATTCGCGTCCGCCCATGCCCGGCATCACCAAATCCGTGAGCACCAGATCCACGTTCGGATCGCCGCGTGATAAAATGTTCAGCGCGCGCTGGCCGCTGCTGGCCGTCAAAACTTTGTAACCGTAATCGGTCAAAATGGTTTCCGTCATCGTCAACAACATATCCTCGTCGTCCACGACCAAAACAGTTTCCGCGCCGTGCAAATCCGCCGGCTTGTTGCCGACGGCATCGCTGATCAATTGCTTTTCCGCCGGCAGATAAATGCGCGCCGACGTGCCGTGGCCCGGCTGGCTCGAAATCGCCACGCCGCCGCCATGATTGCTGATGATCCCATAAACCAGCGCAAGGCCGAGGCCGCGATGCCCTTCTTTTTTCGTCGTAAAGAACGGCTCAAAAATTCGCGGCAAAACGTCCAGTTCGATGCCGCCGCCGCTGTCGGCGATTTCCACGCACACATAGATGCCCGCCGCCAGCCGCACGTTGCAATCCTGCGCGGGCGCGGCCAATTCAACGTTGTGCGTCTGCACCGTGATCTGCCCGATGCCTTTCGGCAGCGATTCAACCGCGTTCTCTAAAATTTTTGTCAACGCCTGCTGCACCTTCGCTTCGTCGAACCGCGCGGTGAACATGGATTTTTCCAACTGCAATTTCCATGTGACATTCGTGCCGTGCGCGTTCCGAAAAAAATCCACGCAACGGTTGACGATGATGTTCAGGTTTCCCGCCGGCGTGCGGGGTATTTCCTTTTCCTGCCGGCTGAAAATTTGCAATTCGTTTGCGATTTCCGCCGCCGCCGCCGCCGATTTTTCCACCTCCATCAGCGAATGCCGCCACGGATGCCCCGGCTCGGCCTTGCTCAATAAAAATGACGTGTGCCCGAGAATGCTTGTGAGCGCATTGTTGAAATCCAGCGACACCGTCCGCGCCAATTGCAGCGCGCAGTCCAGTTTCTGCTTGAGGATCAAACCATTCGTGTCCACAACAGGCTTCGCTTCAGCCGCCGCCGGTTGAATGGGCGATGCCAGCGGCACTGCGGGCGCAAGAACTGATGGATTTTCGTCACTCATTCGCTTTTCTAATATATCAAGCGTATGACTTTTTCCTTAAATATCAAGGAACAGTCACAAAGGGTTTTGGAAGCAACTCTCGCACCGAGAATTCATAAATCTTATTCAATGTTTGCGCCCGAATACAATTCCGCAAAATTTTTAATCAACGTCGCTCCCGCTTTCCCAACGCGCTCCGCCGTTTCCAAAACTTCCGCGTGCGACAATTTTTCTTTGCTGATGCCAGCCGCCAGATTTGTGACACAGGAAATCGCCGCGACGCGCATTCCGCATTGCTGCGCGACAATCGCTTCCGGCACGGTGCTCATGCCGACGGCATCCGCGCCGAGTTTTGCGAATGCGCGGATTTCCGCTGGGGTTTCATAGCTCGGCCCGCTCACAGCCAGATAAACACCGCGTTGCAATTTTAGTTTGGAAATTTTTCCAGCCTTGAACAAAACTTCGCGCAATTTCTTGTCGTAAGTCTCCGTCAAATCTACGAATCGCGGCAAACCTAGAATGTGAGCGCCGCGCAGCGGGTTTGCTCCGATGAAATTGATATGGTCGGTGAGAACCATGAAATCGCCCGGGCGGAAATTTTTATTGATGCCGCCCGCTGCGTTCGTCAAAAGCAAATCTTTGATGCCGAAGGCCGCTAGCGTGCGCGTGGCGAAGGTGACGCGTTCCATTTCGTGGCCTTCGTAAAAATGCGCGCGGCCGCTCAAGACCAGCACCGGCGTTTTGCCCAGATGGCCGAAATACAATTCGCCCGCGTGGCCGCTGACGGTCGGTTTGGGGAAGCCGGGGATTTTGGCGTAAGAAATTTTTTCCCCGCGCAGTTCCGTCAGCCCGTGGTGAAAACCGCTGCCGAGCACGATGGCGAGCGTCGGGCGCAGCGGTGAAATTTTTTTGAGGTGCGCGGCGGCGGTTTTGGGATTTGGCAAATCCATTTAATTCAGTCTAATCTTCAATAGCTAAAAGCCAATAAAATGTCTTCCAAAACAAAAGACGAAAAGAAATTGATTCGCCTCATCAGCGCCTATGCTGACATTAAAAATTCAATTCGCACTGGCCAATTATTGATGTCAGGAGTCCCTGATGAAATTTTTGAAGATATTTTCTTGTCGTTTGTTATGTCTTATGGACGGCCATTCAAAGAAAGCCAGGGAGTCGGCTGCATAATTTGCGACTACCCTAATTATCCAACTTTTGGAGACTCTGAAATGCCAGTGCGTCATTCGCGGATGATAGATTTGAGAGACAAATTTCTTGCCCACAGCAGCGCAGAAGGAACGAGAATTTTGATAACTCCTCCAAATGTTATACCTCCGCTTGGCGGAGTAATTTCTCTTCATTTCAGGCTGGATATTGGAAAGCGCGAATTTGGAGACATCAGATTTGTAGAATGGCTTTTAGAACTACCAAAGGGATTTTATTTCCAACTACGAGCTGATATTACAAACCAATTGCAGAAAGTGTTTGGTTCTGGAAGTGATTTAAAACAGGCATTTGAATTGGCGACCGGCCACGAAAATTTCCAGTGGAAATAATCGCGAATCTTCATTTCCATTTGCTGTGTCTGGAGTTGTGAGATCGCGTTGACCATTCCAAATTGTCCACGCGGTTATTGGATCGGTTGCGGTCTTTGTGATTGACCACCTCGTGTTTGTCGCTCGGTTTGACAAGGAAAGTTTCAGCGATGATGCGATGCGATAACTTGGTAATTTGTTTGCTGTTTTTCATGAATCCGACATGCAGATAACCGTTATGTGCAACTGTTCCTCCGACGGTTTTGCAGTCATATTTTCTTCTGAATCGTCCAAACGTAGAGGCTTCATATAGTGGAAACTCTTTAATTATTTTCCACTCTTCACGCGCCGCCGCATTAGGCGTTTCGGATTCGACAATGCGGAAAAATTCAAGTTGCATTTGATTTATTGGCTCGTGGAGTTTCTTTGTTCAAATTGCCCGACTTGATTTCCTTCGCCGCTGCATTACTATACTTTCCCTTTGATTATGGAATTGAACAATGACGAAATCCGCCGTTACTCGCGGCACCTGATTCTGCCCGAAGTCGGTCTGGCTGGCCAAAAGAAAATCAAGGCCGCGAGCGTCCTGTGCATCGGCGCGGGCGGTCTCGGCTCGCCCATCGCCATGTATCTCGCCGCCGCCGGCATCGGCAAAATCGGCATCGTGGATTTCGACACGGTGGATTTTTCCAACCTGCAACGGCAGATTCTCCACACGGACGCGGACGTGGGCCGTTCCAAGGCCGAATCGGCCAAGGAAACCATCCGCGGCATCAATCCGCATTGCGAAGTCGTCATCCATAACACGCGCATCTCGTCCGAAAACGCGCTCGACCTCATCCGACCTTACGACATCGTCGTGGACGGCACGGATAATTTTCCGACGCGCTATCTCACGAACGACGCGTGTGTGCTGCTCAAAAAGCCCAATGTCTATGGCTCGATTTTCCGATTCGAGGGGCAGGCCAGTGTCTTTGCGCCGCATCTCGGCGGACCGTGTTATCGCTGTCTCTATCCTGAACCGCCGCCGCCCGGCATGGTTCCAAGCTGTGCGGAAGGCGGCGTGCTCGGCGTGCTGCCCGGCATCATCGGCTGCATCCAGGCAACGGAAATTTTGAAGCTCGCCATCGGCAAAGGAAATTTGCTCGTCGGCCGATTGCTGTTGTTCAACGCGCTCGACATGAAATTTCGCGAATTGAAATTGCGTCGCGACCCGGCGTGTCCCGTTTGCGGCGATCATCCGACGATCAAGGAATTGATTGACTACGAAGTGTTCTGCGGCATTGAGCCAACGAAGGAAGATGAAAATCCCGACGAAGTGACCGTGCAGGAAATGAAGAAGGCTTTGGACGATCCAAAACTCGGCATCAAGATCATTGACGTGCGCGAACCGTTTGAATACGAAATCGCGCGCATCGAAGGCGTGCCGCTCTTGCCCATGAGCGAGTTGCAGCAGCGTTTCACCGAACTCGACCCGAACACGCAGTATTATCTGCTCTGCAAAGTCGGCGCTCGCTCGCATTCGGCGGTGGAATTTTTGCGCGAGCAGGGTTTCAAATACGTGAAGAACGTCAAAGGCGGCACGAACGCATGGTCGGATGAGATTGACCGCAACGTGCCGAGGTATTGAAAATTGTTGAAAAAAAGATGCCGTTTGGCAGTTTGGCAAATTTTCCATTGACACCTTTGCAGAAAGCGCAGATAAGAGTGTCATGAAAACGATTCAAAAAGTTGTTTTTCTAATCAGTGTTCTTCTACTGGCAACGAACTCGTATGCTGGCCGCTGGCTTACCAAAGACCCGATTGGATTCATGGAGCGTGACCCGAAACCGACAACGCCTATCGCCGCAGTTGCGCCAAGCGTCCCAGAAATTGCTGGACCGCAATTGACGTTTTCCGACATTCAACAACAAATCAATCTCTATGACTACGTCGGAAATAATCCCATAAATCGTATTGACCCATTGGGATTATGGTGGTGGGATGGTGATTATGTTCAATATGGTCTTGGTTTTGGTGGGAGCGGAACTGCGAGTGGATTTTGGAGTGGCTTTGGCGAAGGCTGGTCAAAAGGAGGAGAAGGAGTTGTCAATGATTTTAGTGGCGGGTTGTTTAATAGCCAATCTGGTGCGTTGTATAACTATTTCGATCAACTCGACCAAAACGCGTTTGGCAGCGGCATTAAGTGTGACAGTGCATTCAAATTCGGCAGCAATGCAGGGCGTGTTGCAGAAGGCGCGCTTTTAGCGGCTGGTGCTTTGTATACATACGAAGCAGCGACGGGATTTCGTATTGAGGTTCATGGAACTCACGGCTGGACATATCCGCACTTGCAAGGAATTCAAGGCCCAGGATGGGGTCAAACCATTTGGCGTTTTCCACCACATTAAATTTTGAAGGCTGGGTTGGTAGACGCCATTGCTAAAGTAATTATGAAAAAAAAGGATTACTTGGCGTCCGGCCATTGTTGGAAGATGACTGCGCCCAAAGATTTTAATAAATTTCTGCTCGCTCTTCCAAAAATACTTCCACCAGAATCGGTGTTGTGTATTGAAGCCTGCAGGACCCCAATTCACATCCGAGAATTCCTTTTGACGCGAAAAGCTCCAGTAACTAAAATACTGCCACGAGGAACAATCTTGCCCATATCTGAAGTATTTCACCTAGTTGCTTCCGACGAGAACTTGAAAGATTTTGAAGCGGTCATTTCAGCCTCCGATTCTTCAGGGATTCCAACGCACATTCAAGCCTACAATCGTGAGTCCATCCTTCTCCAATGGTTCGATGCGTCTGCGGACGATCCGCTTTTTATCTCGAAGAAAATACGAGAAGATTTGCTGAAGGAGTTTTGCACACAACTCGGTTCTCATCTTTCTGAAATATGACAATTACAACTGCAAATCAAATTGCGGATATGGTGAGCTTCCGCTTCAATAAACGTCTTTGCGCCTTTGTGTCTCTGCGTTAAATTTTTTCCCAATGACCGATGATCTGCAAAAACGCATTCAAGCCGCGCTCGCCAATCCGCAAAACATGGGCGAGATGACCGGCGCGGATTCCATTGGCACGGTGGGCAACGCCGATTGCGGCGAGATGCTGCGGCTGTGGGTGAAATTCAAGGAGCAGAACGGCAAGCGCGTCATTGACCGCGCGACGTTCCAATCCTTCGGCTGTGAAACGGCCATCGCCGTCGCCAGCCTCGCGACGGAATTGATCCGCGGCAAAACCGCCGAGGAAGCGCTCGCGCTCAAGACCGAGGAACTGGCCGGCGAACTCGGCCCGCTGCCGCCGATGAAAATCCATTGCGCCCAGCTCGTCGAAGGCGCGCTGCGTTCCGCGCTCGCACCACAAAGTGAAACGAAAAAAAAAATTTCTTCGACGCAAACCGTCGGCTCAACCTTGCTCGACAGTTTTTCCAAGCCGAAAGAAGGCGTGAAGTTGACTTTTCTGGATGAGGAAAAAAGGTAGGGCTGCGCTGCCGCGCAGCCGGACGACCAGCAGGTCGTCCCTGCCATTTTCAATTTCCCATGCGAAACCTTTTTGTTACATTTTTGATGATTTGGCAAGGATTGTTTTATGAAAATTCCGATTTTGCATGAGTTCAAAGAATTTGCGATGCGCGGCAACGTCGTTGACCTTGCGGTCGGCGTCATCATTGGCGCGGCATTTGGCAAGATTGTCAGCGCAGTTGTGGACGATGTCATCATGCCCCCGATTGGCAAAATCATCGGCAATCTGGATTTCACAAACCTTTACATTCCGCTCTCGAAGAAAATTGAACAGGCGCAAGCCGCAGGTTCCGCGACAAACGCGGATTACATTTTGCCGCTGGCTGACGCCAAAAAACTCGGGCCAGTTTTTGCGTGGGGCGATTTTCTGACTGTTTCGCTCAATTTCGTTATCGTCGCATTTTGTATTTTTTTGATGATTAAATTGATGAATACACTGGTGAAAAAAGAAGCCAAACCGCCGCTGACGCCGACAGAACAATTGCTGGCCGAAATCCGCGATTTGTTGAAAAACAAATCCACTTAGTCGCCGCGCAATTTTTTCAACGCCGCCAGAGCCGCATCGCTCTCGGCGGCTTTTTTACTTTTGCCGCCACCGCGCGCCAATTCTTTTCCGTCATGCAACACGGCACAAATAAATTGCCGGTCGTGATCTGGTCCTTCGGCAGAAATCAATTGATATTCCGGCGCAACGGGCGATTTGGCCTGCAACAATTCCTGCAACTCGCCTTTTGGATTATCAATTCCAGAAATTTCTGCCAGCGCACCAAAGTCATTCGCAAATTCGCGCAAAACAAATTTGCGCGCGGCGTCAAATCCGCCGTCCAAAAAAATCGCGCCGAGCAATGCTTCAAACGCATCGGCCAAAGCGGAAGCGCGCTCGCGTCCTCCGCTGGTTTCTTCGCCGTGGCTCAATATCAAATGCGCGCCAAGTTCGAGTGAGCGACCATGCACCGCGAGCGTTTTACGGTTCACCAATTTTGCGCGCGATTTTGTGAGCGGGCCTTCGTCTGAATCCGGAAATTTTTCGTAAAGTTCGCGCGACAAAATCAAACCGAGAACGGCGTCGCCGAGAAATTCCAATCGCTGGTTGTGCTCGATTTCTTTACCGCTTTCGTGCGCGACGGACGGATGCGTGAGTGCAAGACGCAGCAAATTTTCGTCGCGAAAATTATATGCGAGACGTTTTTGAAGTTCAGCAAGCGCGGGCACGGGAAATTTATTTTGCTAAATCCAAGAACCTATCCATACACGCATGAAAATCAGAAACTGGATTCCTTGGAACAGGTTTGCCCTCTTGAGCGTAAGCCTCTCCCTGCAAAGAATTAAATTCATCGCTTTCGTTGTTCAAGTTTTGATTTTCTATGGCTTGATAATCATTCCAAATAGCATCAAGGTTGGAAGTCTTCTGTGGATTTGTGAGAATGACTTTCAAAGTAACCACTTCATCACGAACGCCATTTTTTGTGGATTTGTAAAAATCCAAAAATCCTTCACTTGGAACGGAAATTTTGAACTTGGCGATAAAGACTGCGAATTTATCTTTTGCACTCCTGATTCGATTTGTTTTGTCTCTGCGGCTAGTAAAAAAATGAGTGAGCCAGCCACCGATTGCTCCAAAAATAAATCCCATGATGGCTGGTGGTATGGTCGGCATGATTTAAGGTGAAAAATGTAATTTTTATCGCTATTGTTCGTTGTATCGAAGTCGGACAAATCCTTCTGCTGTTGTCTGTCCGTTAGTGTCATGGTTTCTGTAATATCGCCATGCCTGACCGCTGGCCTTGTCGAATATGATTGGAGTAAGGTCTGTTGAATTATGGATGTCAAACTCTGTGGTTGCCGGAGCATTGGTTTCCATGATTGTTACTTCGCCTGTTGCACGATTGCATCGCCATAAGATTTTACCATCTGCGCCTGTGTGGAACTCGTAAGTGTATTGTTTACCGCATCCAGCCAGCAAAATCGTTCCGATTCCAATCATGAATAATGTTTTTGTTTTCATAAGTTAGGTATGATTTTCATGGCATATAAAATTTTCTCATGGCGTTGGCGAAATTATTTCAGCAGCAGAAATTTGTTCAGAAACTTGCGCCACATTTTCATTTTGCACCGCCGGATTCACTCCCTGTTCCAGCAACATCGCCACGTCGCGCTGGACTTCTTCGAGTTGATCCAGCCGCAGGTTCGGGTCGGCAATCGTGAAAATGTCGCCGGTCTTCGGTTGCTCGTAAATGAACACTCGTTTGCCGTCGCGGACGATTTGCTCCTTCACTTTCAAAATGCGTTTGCGTTCGAGCATCACGGCGAGGATGTAACCGGCGGGCGCGTAACGCGGATCATTTTGCCCGATCAATTTTCGCAGCACGGTCTCGGCGGTGTCCTTGTGGATGGCGTCAACGACCGGCGCGGGCGCTTCGTAAATTCCCTGCCAGTGGGAGATGAAACCTTTGCGTTCACGCGCGCCGTTGCTGAATTGATTTTGCCAGCAGGATTCGCAAATGTCCATGCGGCGCAAATTTTCCGTGTGCTCGTCAAAGAGCAGCGTGTGCAGCGATTGTTTGTCGGCAAACGGCTGCGCGCAGGATTCACATGCTGACGCGCGCGATTGAATGTTCCATTCGTTCATAGGCAAAGGATTTTTACACGAATTTCACGAATTGGCACGAACGAAAAAAATTTGCCGAAATGTCTAAATCTCGACGATCTGTTTATATTCCGGAGCGATGACTTCGGCTTTTGGTTTCATCGCGCGCAATGTTTCCGCGTGAGCGAGGCATTGAGATTCTTCGCCGTGGATGCAGATGATTTTTTTAATGTCGCCGGAAATATGTTGGACGTATTGCTTCAATTCATTTTTGTCCGCGTGGCCGGAATAGGTGTCGAGTGAAACGACTTTGGCGCGGACTTCGTGTGGCTCGCCAAAAATGTTCACGGGATTTTTGCCGGACACAATCTGGTCGCCGAGCGTGCCTTCGGCGCAATAACCGATGAACAAAATCAGATTGTTCGCGAAACCGATGTGATTTTTCAAGTGATGCCGGATGCGTCCGCCTTCGGCCATGCCCGATGCGCTGATGATAATGGCCGGTTCTTTCAAATCGTTTAATTTCTTCGATTGTTCGGCGTCGCGGATGTAAGTGAGATTGGACATGCCGAACGGATTTTGTTTCTGCAAAAAATCGTAAGTGGCCTGATTGAAACATTCGGGATGCAGGCGATAAATCTCCGTGGCGTTCACGCTCAACGGGCTATCCACAAAAATTGGCGCGCGCGGCAATTTGCCCGCGAGCGTAAGTTGGTTCAGCACATAAACGATTTGTTGCGTGCGCCCGACGGAAAATGCCGGAATGATGACTTTGCCATTTTGTTTCAACGTGTCGGACACAAGTTTGCAAATGGTTTCATCGGCATCAGTGCGCAGCGCGTGTTCGCGTCCACCGTAAGTGGATTCGATCTGCAAATAATCCACATTTTCCGTTGGCGCGGGATCGCGAAGAATTTCGTCGTTGCCGCGGCCAACATCACCGCTGAAGAGCCAGCGAAATTTCTTCCCGTTCTCGTTAAAATCCAAAATCACCTGCGCCGAACCGAGAATGTGTCCGGCATCGCGAAACGTCACAGTCACGCCATCCACGACAAGAAACGGACGCTCGTAATTGACGGAAACAAATTGCCGCAGCGTTTTTTCCGCATCGGTGATCGTGTAAAGCGGTTCGACGGGCGGCAGATGCTTTTTTGCGCGTTGCTTGGAAACGAACGCGGCGTCTTCCATTTGGATGTGCGCGGAATCCACGAGCATGATGCTGCACAGGTCGCGCGTGGCGAAGGTGCAATGGATGTTGCCGGCGTAACCTTGCTTGACGAGGTTCGGCAGATTACCCGCGTGATCCATGTGCGCATGGCTTAAAACGACGGCGTCAATTTGTTTCGGGTCGAATGGAAAACAACAATTGCGATTGTTGGCTTCTTCGCGATGTCCTTGGAACAGACCGCATTCGAGCAAAAGTTTTTTGCCGTTGATTTCGATGAGATACATCGAACCGGTCGTCGTCCGCGCCGCGCCGAAGAAATGGATTTTCATGGCAAGAAGATGCACGTCCGGTTGGAAAAGTCCAGTTTGCCTCAATGTATTCGCATCGAAAAACGCTATGGACATCCGCCGTCAATCCGCTAGATTTTACGAGATTATGAAATGTGAAACGACTAACAGCATTTTGACTTTCGTATTGGGTGTGGTGATTTTGTTGAACGTGCTTTTCGCCCTGCGAACGATCAATTACACGCGCGAATTCCGGTCGCTTCAAATTCAGGCCGCGCAGGATCAAGCCGTTTTGATGCAAATCCAGCAGATTCAGTCCATCGGCAACGATGCCATGGTTTACAACCAGAAAAATCCCAATCCCGAATTGACGCGCATTCTCCAGGCAGCCCAAACTAAATCCGCCGTCAAATAATAATTGTCATGAACGATTCAAATCCCACGCAGGCCGAACTTTCGGATCAAATCAGCGCGTTGCAGCGGCAAAGTTTTATTTTATTGCTCGCGCTCATTGTGGTCAGCGTCACGCTCGCGACTTATTTATATTACCAGTCCCGCGTTATGTCCAAAACCGTGGACGGCGTCAAACCTCAAGCGATGCAAGTGATTCAAACTTACAAACAAGTCACCGCAAATATAAACCGCCAGCAAATTGAAGCTTTTTTGAATCAAATCACCGCCTATGCTATGGCGCATCCCGAATTTCAGCCGGTCTTGAAAAAATATGGATGGAATCCGCCATCCGCTTCGGCAACCAAAACTGCGCCGGTCAAGAAGTAACCGGCAATTTCAAACCGCAATTCGGGCAGAAATTGGATTCCGGAGGAATTTTAATCCCGCAACTGGCACAATTCAGGTGCGCCTGCTTATGGCGCCGATGAATGATCAGGCTTCGAATGTAGGGAATCCACGTGAAAGCGTAGGCAAAAATAATCACATTATGTTTGTCGTAAAAAATTGCATACAGCAGCAATAACAACGAACCGATAAGGCTTAACCACCAGAATGCTTGCGGAACGACCACTCGTTTCTTTTTTTCAGTTGCATACCATTGCACCAAAAAACGGGAGAAAAAAATGGTGTTGCCCAACCACCCAATGGTAGTCCAAAAAACAATTCGATCTATGCCGAGAAATTTGCCGTCATGCCAAAATAAATTCGTCAGCCAGTCCATAATTTTTAAAAGTTTAATCTGACCTGTTGAAAGCGCAAAGCAGATTACTTCGCCATCAACTTTTCGACTTTCGCCTCCAAATCCGCCGTTCCGTGAATATCGCGGACGATTCCTTTGCGATCCACCAGCCAGGCCGACGGAAGAAAATTCAACGCATAATTTTTGCCGTATTTGTTGTCGCGCCCGCCAAAAAATTGCGGCCATGCTAAATCTTTCTCCTTGATGAATCGTTGCGCCAGATTTGTTTCGTCGTCGAAGTTGATGCCGACAATTTCAAATCCGTCTGCATGAAACTTATCGTAAAGTTTTTTCAAATTCGGAACCATCTCGACACAATGCGGACACCACGTCGCCCAAAAATCCACCAGCACAACTTTATTCGACAACGTCGTCAAATTGACTTCGCGTCCGTCTGTTGCCGTAAATTCAATTGGCAACGATTTTCCGACAACGTCCAGCCGGCGCAACAAACCTTTGCCCACGTCCGTCAATTCTTTCGGCCCGCCGCTGTTGGCCATCAAATCTGCAAGCTCGCGCATTTTGGCCAGATCAGCGCTTTCCGCCACTTCACCCAAAATTTCGTAGCCCGCCGGGCCGCTTGGAAATTCCTTCACCAGCGCGCGACCCGCTTTTTCCAAAGCCGCGTTCATGTCCGCGCCTGAAGCTGACTCCAATTTCAAATCGCGTCCGACCAAATCCAAACGCAATTCATAACGTAATTCCGTCGGTGCGTTCGTATCCGCGATCAGCGATTGCTCCCGCGCCAGCAAATCATTCAGATGGTTGGTCGCGCCCAAATGCACCGCCATCTGCAACGCCTGGATCTCCGTCACGCGCGCCCGCGCCGCGTTCGCGTCATCCGGGAATTGCGCGTAAAAACTCCTCGCCTTTTCGGCCAGTGTTACAGACTCGGCGGCGCGGTGGTCGTCAAATGTCGCAAGTTCCGTTTCCGTCGGTGGATTGGTCATCCACGCCATCGGCGGCGGCGACAATGAAAAATTGGTCAACGATTGCCACGCTTGCGCGGCGGAGTTGGTTTCGGCGGCGCGAATGTTTGCGGCCAAAAAAAAGAAAACGGCGCCAACCGCCGTCAAAAATAATTTTTTCGATTTCATAAAATCCTGCTCTGCGTCTCCGCGCCTCTGCGGTTCAATTCAATTAGTCAACCGCCGGCCACAATTTTTACAATCTCCAACTTATCATCCGCATTCAATTTGCGCTTGGAAAATTCCGACGGCGCGACGGCTTCGCCGTTATGTTCCACCACGACGCTGCGTGGCAACAGTTTTTGCGCGACCAGAAATTCTTCAATCGAGCATGGCAAGTGCGCTTCTGTCGGCTTTCCATTCGCGATGACTTGACTCACGGCAATAATTTCTCCTCGCCTTTGTCCAGCGTCAACGGATTGCCGTTCAACGTGACAATCACTTTGTAATCCTGAATATTTTCACAACGGACAAGCACTGATTTGTCACGCAGCTTGATGGTTTTTTGGTCGCCGACCGCGAACGGCACGCCGTTGATGACGGCCTGGCGCAAATTGCCGATCGCCATGATGCCGGTGAATTTCAAACCTTGCGGCAACACCTTCGGCCCGTAAAGAATTTGCGAGGTCGCCGTCGGCGTTGCAATCGGCGCAAGATTCGCATCTTCATCAAACATTTCCATTTTTCCATTTTTCACCCAGTTCAAAACGTAATCCGTTCCACCGTCGTGCTCCACGGAAATGAGCGTTTTGATTTTTCCGTTCGTGTAGGGATTTTCCAAAATGCGCTTTTGCATTTCAGGCAAGTTTTTCTTCTGCATCAATTTGTAAGCCGTCAATTCGCAGATCGCCTCCACCGTGTCGCCGTCAATCACATGGCTGTCGGGACGATTTTCGTTGATCCATAAATGCGTGTATTCGTGCGCCGCGACGCTCGTCATTTCCTCGCGCGTGCGACCGCTCAACATGATGACTTCGTGCGTGCAACTGCCATCAGACGTTTTGCGCGTGCTGGCAAAACCGAACGCGTGCAGACCATTGCGACCGCCGCGTTCCGACCAATAATCCACATCGAACAATTTCACCGTCACGTCGGTATATTTCAGCGCGAATTGCGGGCCGTATAAATCCACGACCTCGTCGCGCGTTTTTTGGAACAAATCTTCCGTTTGCTCCAAAGTCAAAATGACATTCGTTTTATCGAACTTGCAAATGAACCGGCCGTCGGAAGTTTTGATGTGTCCGTCGCCGTCCTTGACCGGCAAACCGCAAATGGAACAGCGCTCTTTGATTTTTTCGCACTCATCGCAAACGATGCCCCATTTATGTTCCCAAACCTGGCCGGTCAACGGCTCTTTGCCGCAAACGACGCAGTGATAATTAGCTACGGCAGGATTAAAATAATTCGTTTCGCCGGCGGAAAATGCCCAAACCGCTGAAAAGAGAAATAAAATGAATGCCAGCCTGCGCATGGGAATTTTTTACCACAAAGACACCAAGACACAAAGATTCAAAACTCTGGTGGTGACAAACGGATTCATGGAGTGAGAAAATTTGCTTACAAATTAAAACTGAGAATCTTCGCGCCTTTGGGCGGAGAAAAATCCCCAATTTCAGTGGCAAGACCGCTTTTAAGCGCGTCGTCTGCTGTAAACCAAAACTCGTTGTTTCGAAGATGCGCCCACTGTTCATCCGAGAGTTTAAGATGGGATTTCAAAATAGCGTCCATCCTGCCGTCGTCAATTTCGAGAGATTTCAAAACGTCTGCTAATCTGCTCATTGTCATTGCCTGCGGAGCGCATGACGCACGATGAAGCATGAAAGTTGCGTGTCGGCTAACAACGCGTCTTTTCGCTGCAAGAAAGCAAACGGTCGCCATTGATTGCACACAGCCGGAATTATAAACAAAAACATCTATAGGCGCAGCTTTTAGAAAATTATACATTGCCGTTCCATCTGCAATCGTTCCGCCAGTTGATTGAACCAGCAAGTGCAAATGCTTATTCGGCTGAGGTTGTTGAGTAACAACCGCAAAGTTGTTAAAGAATTTTTGCAACGACGCTTGGTCTATCGCGCCAGAGAAAATTCCATAAAAGTCTGGCGGTTGAGGTGGTGGTGCTGGGTTTTGATTTTGTCCGTTCATAATTTTCAGTTGGTTAATAGTTCAGTCAGTTGAAATTTTTTCACATCGTCAACGCCGCGTCCCAATCTTTCCACACCGGTTCGTAACCGAGTTTGCGGATCAATTCCGCCACTTCGCCCGGCGAACGGTCGTCGGCGATCTCAAACTGGCCGGTCGCGTTCGTCGCGTGACCGTTCGTCGCCGCCCATTCGCTCGCGCCGGACGCGAGTTCCACGATCCGTCCGCGCTCGGTTTGATGAATTTTTTCTTTGCCTGCGCCGGTGTAACCGCCCGGTTCAGTATGGCTGCCCGCGCTGATGAGCGTGATGCCGAGCGGAATCAGGCCGTCGCGCAGCCGCGCCGGTTCGCGCGTCGAGAGCACGAGTCCGGCGTCGGGAAACATCAGCCGGAACGCGCACACGAGCTGCACCAGTTCGCGGTCGGCCAGGTGCGTGAGCGGCTGGAATTCACCCGCGCACGGACGCAGGCGCGGCAGCGAGATCGTCACCTGCGCCTTCCAGCAATGACGCAATAAAAAATCCGCGTGCGCCGCGACGCAAATCGCCTCGTAACGCCAGTCCGCCAGACCGAACAATGCGCCGATGCCGAGCCGGCGAAATCCGGCGGCGTAGGCACGCTCGGCGGTTTCGAGACGCCAGTCGAAATTTTTCTTCGGCCCGGCGGTGTGCATTTCGTCGTAAATTTTCCGGTCGTAAGTTTCCTGATAAACGACGAGTCCGTCCGCGCCCGCCGCGACGAGCGGACGATAATCCTCCGTTTCCATCGGCCCGACTTCGAGCGACACGCTGGGAATTTCTTCGTGCATCGCGGCGACGCAATCGCGCAGATAATTGTTCGAGACAAATTTCGGATGTTCGCCCGCGACGAGCAAAATGTTGCGGAAACCATGCCGCTTCAATTCGCGCGCCTCGCGCAAAACTTCCTCGATGGAAAGCGTCACGCGCAGAATCGCGTTGTCGCGCGAGAAGCCGCAGTAGGAACAATTGTTGATGCACTCGTTGGAAACGTAAAGCGGCGCGAACAGCCGGATGACCTTGCCGAAGCGTTGCTGGGTCAATTGCTGCGAGCGAACGGAAATTTGCTCCAGCGATTCCGAAGCTGCTGGAGAAATCAGATTTGCAAAATCGTTCAGCGACAATTTTGCCTTCGCCAGACTTTCGCGGACGGAATTGGCATTCGCGTCCAGCGAACGTTTCACGAGCGACGGCAACGGCAATGAATTAAATTCAGCGACAAAACTCACAAAAACAGCCTAACAAATTTTGGCGTGAAGTCGAGAATGTCAATGATGCGGCGGCTTGGGATTGTTATCCTTGATGCGTTCCATTTCAATCGTTTCCATCGCGGACGACTGGCGCTGGACTTCCTTCTTCAAGCGTTCAAGCAATTTGTCCTGCCCGGTCACCACGTCGCTCAACTGCTCGACCTGATGTTCGAGATGGGCGACATGGCTTCGAGTTTTTCCATCCGCTGTGACATTTCATCTGGCATGGGAAAGATTTTGCCCGCACACCGGCGGGAAGTCGAGGCGAGCTTGGCGTTGCGTTGCGCTTGAAATTTGGAAACACTGGAGCGAGAAAAGATTTTCATGCCACGCAAAACGCCAATTCAAAAAAGTTCGCAGCCGAACGTGATGGTTCTAGGCGTCGGCTCGTTCGCGCACAGCATCGGGCAAACGCTCGCGGATACGGGCGCAAATGTCTCGACTTATCTCACGCGCAATTACGGCCACTTTTCGCCAACGCTCGTCGGGAAAACTTTTTCACGCGATTCATTTTCAAGTCCGGTTCCATTAATTCCTGAAAACAAGATTGATGTCGTCATTCCGCAGTCCATTGACTGGGCATTGCAGCCGTGGGCTAAAGATTTGCTGAAATCTGGCGTCGGAATTTTTTCTCCAACCGGCGAAGCAATGAAAATCGAACGCGAACGCGACTTTGCGCGAGAGCTATGCGCCAAATTCAAAATTCCATTTCCGAAATCGTTTGTCGCACAAAATCGAATCGAAGCCGAAAAAATTCTCGCCAAAAACCCGCAGCCGTTCGTCATCAAAAATCCGCTCTGCTCGCCGACCAGCCCGATCCACACGATTTTGTGCGAGACAGTCGCCGACACGCGCGCGTGGTTGCGGCACGTCAATTACGCCGAAGGCGTTTTTCTTCAGGAATATCTTGGGCGCGCCGAAGCCGGGCACATCGCGCTCGTCAGCGGCGGCGAAATCTATTCGCTCGTCACGAATCAGGAATACAAATACGCGTTCAACGGCAATCAAGGCATCGTTGCCGGCGCGCCACTCGGCGGAATCGTCGAGCGCGACGAGAATGATAAATATGGTCTGGCGCGTGAATTGATTCATCCGTTGAAGCCGTGGCTGCGTGAATCAAAATTCAACGGGCCGTTGCAAGTCACCGCCATTAAGCGCGGCGGCAAATGGCACGTCATCGAATACAACATCCGCATCGGAGTCACGTCCGGCCCGATGATTTTGCGGATGCTGAAAAATCCAGCGGAAATCGTTTTACAAACGGCGCGGAATGAAAAATTAAAACTGGAGTTCAATGACAAATTGAATTTCGGCTGTTCGCTCACGTTGGCCGGTTACGGTTATCCGTTCACGCAGGTGCGCGGACCGCAATTGCCGTTGGAAGTGGACGGCGACTTTGACTGCGACGTGTGGTGGAACGAAGTCGCGCGCGGCACAGATGGAAAATTATTTTCCACGGGCCATCGCATCGCAGACGTAATTGCGCTCGCGCCAAAACTGGACGCAGCGATTGCGAAAGCTTACGCGAACATCCGCAGAATCCATGTCGTTGGCAGTTATTTCCGCACGGATGTCGGTCAAAGTTTGTGGCCGCCGGGAACGGTTTGAAATTCGAAATCTTGACGAATGCTTAAAATCTGATAATCTGATTTTATGAAAGATACGGCAATTTCAGTCACCGAAGCCTCGCGAAATTTCGCGCATTGCGTCAACCGCGTTCATTATCAAAACCGGAGTTTTGTTTTGGTCAAAAATGGCAAGCCTTTGGCCAGACTCATTCCTGAAATCGAAAAAAAATGCACCGGCAGGGAATTGGCCGCTGCACTTTCCAAAGTTGAATTAACTGCCGGCGAGTTTGCTGCATGGAACAGGGATTTGCGCAAAGCGAGAAAGACGTTGAAGCCTCCGGAGGACAAATGGCAATAATCCTCGACGCCGATGTCATCATCCACGGCGAAAAAGGTTTGTTTGATTTGAAACGCTGGCTGGCCTCAACGGATGAACAATTTGAAATCGCAGCAATTACCGTTGCCGAATTGTGGCATGGCGTCGAGCGTGCCAGCGGCGCGCACAGACATCGCCGGGAACAATATATTCAAACGACCATCGAATCGCTTCCCATCGTGGCTTACTCGGAAGAAACGGCTTACGAGCACGCGCGCATTTGGGCGGAGCTTTCCGCGCGCGGAAAAATGATCGGCCTTTATGACTTAATCGTCGCGGCGACTGCGCTTGAACGCGGCAGCAAAGTGGCGACGTTCAACAAAAAACATTTTTCGGCGGTTGCCGGATTAAAAGTCATCGAGCCAAAATAGTTCATGAATTTGAATCCCGAAAATTTTCCGGTGCGGCCGGCATGGACTGAAATTGATTTGGGGAAGCTGCGCCGCAACCTGCAACTCATTCGCGGCGATTTGCCGAAGCACGTGCGCCTGATGGCCGTCGTGAAGGACGAGGCCTACGGCCACGGCGCTCTCGACGTGGCGCGCGTCGCGGTCGAGGAAGGCGCGTGGGGTTTTGGTTTGAGCACGCTCGAAGAGGCGATGACGTTGCGCGATGCGGGCATCACCGCGCCGTTGCTGCTGCTCGGCGAACGGCGCGAAACCGAACTCGAATGGTGCGTCGCGCACAATCTCACCGTTTGCGTGAACGAACCGCACAACGTCCGTGCGCTTGCGAAAATCGCGGCGAACTTCGGCAAACAGATTCCCGTTCACGTCAAAATTCACACGGGCATGAGCCGTTACGGAATTCGCTGGGATGAAGCGTTGCCGCTTATCGAGCAGGTCGTCTCCGAAAAATCCTTATCGCTCGAAGGCGTGATGACGCATTTCTCGCAATCGGATGAAATTGACAAGACGTTTGCGAATCTCCAATTCTCGCGCTTCAACGAAGTGCTGCGCGCAATGGAGCAGCGCAAAATTTCTGTGAAACTGCGTCACACCTGCAACAGCGGCGGCTTCCTTGATTTGCCGCACGCGCATCTGGAGATGGTTCGCGTTGGCATTTTGCTTTACGGCGTTTTTCCGTCGCAGGTTTGCCGGCAAATTCCCGGCATCGAGCCGGTGATGTCCGTGAAAGCTCGAATCGCGGCGATTCAAAAATTGAAACCCGGCGAAGTCGTTGGCTACGGAATGCGTTACACGGCGGCGAGCGAACGGCGCATCGCGATTCTGCCCATCGGTTACGGCGACGGTTTTCCGCGCGTGCGCAACGAAGGCTGCGCGCTCATCCACGGCCAGCGCGCGCCGCTGCTCGGCGGCATCGCGATGGACGCGCTGATGGTGGATATTACGGACATTCCGCAGGCGCAGATGTGGGACGAAGCCGTCATCATGGGCCGGCAGGGCCACGAAGAAATCACCGTGCGCGACATTGCGAAGCTGAAAAATTCCGTGACCTACGACGTGCTGACAAGCTGGCGGCTGCGGCTGCGGAGAAAATCGGTGAATTCCAAAACCGCCGAAAGAATTTGAAGAGCCGCAGTTGGTTTGAATAAACTAGGATATGAACATGATTGAATTGAAAGAGCCGCCGAAAAATATGATTAGTTACGTCAAATGAGCGCGGGCCTTGCGCGAGAGCAGTCCGCTCTTGATTGCCTTAATATTTACAAAGGCACGAAGATTAAACTTTTTCTTCGTGCCTTTGTGCCTTCGTGGTTAAATTGAGCGCGATGAAACTGCTCTTCTCCGAACAAAATTCCGATTACGAGCATTACCAATTCCCTTACGCGATTTGGGCGATGCCGGAGGACGGCGAATCGCCGGTGGATATTTTCAACGCCGGATTTTTACCGTCGTCGCGTAATCTGGATCGATTTTATTTGTGCCGGCAGGTGCGCGTGAATTTGCAGAAGTTCAAGCCGTCGTCGGAAAACCGCCGGATCATCCGCAAAGGCAAAGGCATCGGCATCGAATTGGTTGCGCGCGAAGATTTCGATTACACGCCGGAGAAACGGCAATTTTTCAAAACTTACGCCGACATCAAATTCGGCAACGACGCCATGACGTTCGAGCGACTCGACGCGCTGTTCGCTTCGCCGATCATTTCGCATCTGCTCGTGTTCATAGATTTGGAGACGAACAAGGAAGTCGGCGTCGCCACGCTGTATCTCGAAGGCAAATCGCTCGCGTTTTATTACTACGCGTTTTACGACCTGAATTATTACGCGCGCAATCTCGGCATGTTCATGATGACGTCGGCGGTGGAGTTGTTCTCCGACAGCGGCGTGAAACATCTTTACCTCGGGACATGCTATTCGCAGACGGCGCTTTACAAAACGCAATTCGCGGGTGCGGAATTTTTCAACGGCTTCCGCTGGTCGGACGACATGGACGAATTGAAATTCATCATCAAGCGCGACAAAAAGGAACTCACGCAGCACTTGCTCGAAACGGACGAATTTCGTGAAAAGTTTTACGGCGGCAGCTTGGACAAAATGACCAACGCGAGCGGGTTTCGGGTGAAGGTGAAATAAAAATTACTTCAAATTCTGCGGGTTCAATCCCTTCAAATCTTTCGGCAAAAAGATTCCGTCTTTGCGGATCAATTCGCCATCGAACCACACTTCGCCGCCGCCCCATTCCTTGCGCTGGATCAAAACCATGTCCCAATGAATCGCGCTCTTGTTGCCGTTGCCGCAATCTTCGTATGCCTGCCCCGGCGTGAAGTGCAGCGAGCCGGCGATTTTTTCATCGAATAAAATGTCGCACATCGGGCTTAAAATGTAGGGATTGAAGCCGAGCGAAAATTCGCCGACGTATCGCGCGCCGGCGTCCGTGTCCAAAATTTCATTCAACCGCTTTGTGTTGTTCGCCGTCGCCTTGACGATTTTTCCGTCAACCAATTCAAGCCGGACATTTTCAAATTTCGTTCCGGCGTAAAGCGTCGGCGTGTTGAATTGAATCGTGCCGTTCACGGAAAATTTTGTCGGACACGAAAAAACTTCGCCGTCGGGAATGTTCCGGTCGCCTTTGCACATTTTCGCGCCGATGCCTTTGATGCTGAACGTCAAATCCGTGCCCGGCGATTTCAGATGCACTTTGTCCGCGCGCTTCATCCGCTTTTCTAGCGGAACCATTGCGCGCGCCATCCGCGCGTAATCCATCGTGCAAACGCCGAAATACAAATCTTCAAACGCCTCGGTGCTCATGCCTGCGGCCTGCGCCATGCTCGGCGTGGGCCAGCGCAACACACACCAGCGCGTTTTGTTGACGCGATAATCCTGCACGGGCCGGATGATTTTTGAATACAACTGCATCCGGTCACTCGGCACGTCGGCATTTTCGCTCGCGTTGGCGATGCCGCGAATGGCGATGTAAGCCTGCACGCGTTTCATGCGAAACATTTCGATGTCGCGAATGAGCGCCGCATGATTTTCATTTGTGCCGAGCAACATTTCCCGCGAGACGCGCGTATGGCGCATTTCCACCAGCGGCGTGCCGCCGGCCTCGCGCACGGCGCGGATGAGTTCCACGGAAAATTCATCCGGCACGTCAATCATGTCGAGCAACGCGCGGTCGCCCTTTTTGATTTGGGTGGAATAATTCACGAGCAGTTTGGCCAACTTTTTGTAACGCGGATCGGTCATAAATGTTCGGACAAGTTAAATGAATTTCTGGAATTTGCCACAGAGGAAATTGGAGAAAGCATTTTCCGCAAATTAAATTAGTCGTGAGGCGCGTGCTCGTGGCAAATTACCAATAACGCGGTTAATCCTTTTGGGCCAAGATTCAATTCGTCTCCAATTAAATTTACCCATCGTGCTCTTTCCAATCCTTTTTGCGTCCACTTAATTCCATACGAATTGTTGGCGTCATCAAAGAAAAATTCTTTTAGCCATCCCGCTTCAAGTAATTTTTGGCAAATAGCTTCGATATTAGCTCTCAATTCGGGTTCGTTTGGTAAAGACATAAATTATTTTTAATTACACATCATGGCACTCTCAAAGTTATCGGGTCATATCCAGCGCAAACTATTTTAATGTTGTCACCTGATGAAAATGCCCAGCCTTGTATGTGTCCAATTTCTTTCGCTACCGCTTGAAATCTACCGCCATCTACCACAAATCGAAACTCATTGCCTTTCTGCCCACTGGCGTCGGCAACTGTAATATTCACGCCCAAAGGTTTTTCAGTTTTGTTCTGCAGAGTAAGAACATGGCCGCTGCCAAAAATTGCTTTTCGAAATCCAACACTGATTGCCATCTCTCTCGCTTTAATTGCGAGCGGCTCCATTTGCAATACACGAACTTTGGTCTGCTCCAATTCATTTTTGATTTGTTGAAGTTCGCGCCTTGCAAAGTCGCGCTCATCTGTGACCAACCGAAGTTGAGATGCCAGTTCATCTTTTTCTTTCTGAAATGCCTGCTTCTCTGAAAGGTGCTGTTGTTCCATCAGCACAATTCGGTCTCTCAAAATATTCGAGGAACCATGCTCGTTGATAAGTTTTTCAAGATATGAAAAAGGCCACATAGCCATGATCTGATTTTCCCGACGCTATTCCTGCCGTTTGCATTTGTCCACAAGATTCACATCGGCTTCCAATCAGCGAGTTTTTTCCAATTGCCGCCGTTGCGGTAGGCCAGCTACAAGCGTCACTTCGGCATCGGCGGATTTGTCCACCAATTAAATTTGGTAGGGCGGTGCTGCTGCGCCGCCCTACCGGTTGCGGCTTGTTTCGGTGCGGAATTGTGATAAAAAGATGGCGCATGAAGTTTCAATCCGTCGCCGTATTTGTGGCGCTGCTGTTTTTTTCGGTGGCCGCGCGCGCCCAGACGACGGTGTTCACTTATCAGGGCCAGTTGAGCAACAGCAACGCTCCCGCCAACGGTCTTTATGATTTTCGTTTCCGGCTGTTCGACGTGAGCAGCAATGTCGTCGCCGGACCAATCACCAATTCTCCCGGCGGCGTGACGAATGGACTTTTTTCCGCAACATTGAATTTCGGCAGCGCGGTTTTTGACGGCAGCGACCGATGGCTGGAAATCGCCGTCCGCAGCAACGGAACCGCCAGCGCGTTCATTTCGCTCTCGCCGTTGCAACAAATCACTTCGACGCCTTATGCGATCCGCGCCGTCAACGCGGCGAGTGCGATGGTTTTGGCCGCGCCGCTTCAGGGAACAAATGTCGTTGGAATCATTCCCGTCGCGAATCTGCCGTCCAATGTCACGTTCCTCAACAGCAACCAGACGTTCACTGCCGCAAATACTTTTTCCGGCGCGATGACGGCTACGAATGCGGCGAATGTTTTTGCGGGCAACGGTTTTGGGCTAACGAGCCTTTCCGCGACAAATCTCGTCGGCACGTTGCCGGATGCGCGGTTGTCGCCAAATGTGGCGTTTCTAAACACAAACGCGAATTTCCAAACGAATGTGAACGCGGTGTTGTTCACCGGAAGCGGCCATGGATTGACAAACGTGCCGGGCGCATTTTTTTGGGTGACGGTCGCGGGAACGAATGTCCAGGCACAATCCAATGTCGGTTACATTTGCACGAATGACGTGACGCCGATGACGATTACGCTGCCAGCTTCGCTCAGCATTGGCGATACTTTCAAAGTCGCCGGAATCGGTGATGCGGGTTGGATCATTGCGCAAACGAACGGGCAAACCATTTTTGCCGGAAATCTTTCGCGCAGCATTGGTCAAAGCTGGAAATCAAACGGCCTTGTGTTGAACTGGGCGGCAATCGCCTCATCATCTGATGGAGGCAAGCTCGCCGCAGTCGTCAACGGCGGACAAATTTACACTTCAACAAATTTCGGTTCGACGTGGACTGCGCGGGCAAGCAGTTTGAATTGGGCGGCAATCGCTTCATCTGCCAGCGGAACGAAACTTGTCGCCGCAGAAGGCTACACGGTCTACAACGCAGCCGGTTCTGGATTCATTTACACTTCGACCGATTCCGGGGCGAATTGGACGGCGCGAAATATGAGTGTGGCCTGGTCGGGCGTGGCGTCTTCCGCCGATGGAGCGAAACTCGTCGCGACGATTCACAACAACAGTAATGGCGGCATTTACACGTCCATAAATTCCGGCACAAATTGGACGGCGCGCGACAGCGCACGGCTTTGGTCAGCGGTGGCTTCATCTGCCGACGGAACAAAGCTCGTGGCGACGGTTGATGGCGGCGGCATTTACACGTCAATCAATTCCGGCACGAACTGGCTGCAACGCACCAATGGCGCATCGTCGTGGACATCGGTCGCATCTTCTTCGGACGGAACACGGTTGATTGCGACGACGACCGCCGCCGGCATTTTTATTTCACCCGATTCAGGCGTGACGTGGATTCCGCAAAATTCTCCGGTGACGGGCAGCAGCCGGATTGCATCCGTCGCGTCATCCGCCGACGGGGCACGGCTTGCAGTGGCTTTCGGCGACGTGTCCATAACGGGAAATGTTTATGGCTCATCCGACGCCGGCGCAACCTGGCCGCAATTTGCCGGTGTGCCGAAGACGTTTTGGTCGGGAATCGCATCATCCGCCGACGGCAGCGTGCTTGCCGCGACGGTTTATGGCGGCGGCATTTACGTTTCGTCCCAAAACAGCACAACGGCCGGCACGGCTGGTTATTTGATCGGCGGACAACACAGCGCGATTGAATTGATTTACACCGGCAGTGGAAATTTTCTGCCATTAAATCACGAGGGAACCATTCGCGCATATTAAAACGGATGAACCGGGAAGCGTTGGACAAATTTTTTGAGCGTGGAATTCTCGCGCTCGTGCTCGCCATTTTGGTTTTCGCGCCGCTCGCGTTCGGCGCGGTGGACGCATGGGCATTTCTGGTCGTTCAAGGTTTGACGGTTTGCGTCATGCTTTTCTGGGCGCTGCGACTTTGGAACAGTCCAAAGCCGCAATTATTTTGGCCGCCGACTTGCTGGGCAGTCCTTGCTTTCACCCTTTACGCCGTTGCGCGCTATTTCACGGCGGACATCGAATACGTCGCGCGTCAGGAATTGATTCAAATTCTTGTTTGCGCCTTTCTTTTTTTTGCCATCGTCAACAATTTGTATCGGCAGGAATTTTCGCAGGCCATCAGCTTCACGTTGATTTTTCTGGGAATGGTGATTTCCGCTTGCGCCGTCTTTCAATTTTTCACGCATTCCAACCGCGTCTGGAATTTGATTTCACCTTATGGCGGCCGCGCCTCGGGCACTTATATTTCGCCGAATAATCTGGCGGGGTTTCTCGAAATGCTTTTGCCGCTGGCAACGGCTTACGTTCTGGCCGGCCGCATGAAACCGGTGGCGCGAATTTTAATTGCTTACGCGGCACTGGTCGTGATGGCAGGCATGGCCGTGACTTTTTCGCGCGGCGGCTGGGCGGCGGCGGCGATTGGATTGTTCGCCGTGCTCGGCATCATGCTCGGCCGGCGCAGTCAACGGATTCCGGCGCTGGCGCTGTTGATCGTTCTGCTCGCGGGCGGCGGCTTCGTCGCGAAAAATTATTTGAGCAAAACGGTCGCTTACATGGATCGCGTGAAAGACGTTGCCGATAACGGACAGGTTGACCTGGATATGCGCCGCGACATGTGGCGCGCGGCTGAAGAAATGTGGCGCGGCCATTTTTGGTTCGGCGTCGGCCCGGCGCATTACAACTATCGCTTCCGCGAATATCGTCCGCCGCGCGTGCAATTGCAGCCCGACCGCGCGCACAACGATTATCTGAATCTGCTCGCGGATTGGGGAACGACCGGCGGAATCATCGTGCTGGCCGGAATGACCTTTTTTGCCGCCGGCCTTTTGCAAACGCGGAAACACGTTCAGCGAACGGAAAAAAATCTCGGCGGCAGCGGCTTGAGCAATCGCTTCGCCTTTTTCACCGGCGCATCGGCGGGATTGCTGGCGCTGGCGGCGCATTCATTTGTGGATTTTAACCTGCACATTCCTGCCAACGCGATTCTTGGCGTGACATTGCTTGCGTTGCTGACGGGCAATTTGCGATTTGCCACGGAACGCCATTGGCTGAATTTGCGGACGCCGATAAAAATTTTAACCACCGCCGCGCTGGCCTGCGGAATTTTTTATCTGAGCCGGCAGGAATCGCGTTGCGCCGCCGAAACTTATTGGCTGCAACACGCGCAATCGCCGGAACTTTCGTTGCTCGAACGCGCGGCCATTTTGGAAAAGGCGTTCGCCGCCGAGCCGAAAAATTTTGAAACGGCCTATGACATCGGCGAAGCGTATCGCATGCAAAGTTTTGAAGGCGTGCCGGAGTATCAGCAACAGGCGGAAACGGCTTTGCGCTGGTTCGCGCGCGCAAAAGCGCTCAATCGCTTCGACGGCTACAGCGATTTGAGAACGGGCATGTGTTTGGACTGGCTCGACCGCCACGCCGAATCGGAAAAATTTTACAGTGACGCCGAAGCCCTCGATCCCAACGGCTATTTCACTGTGGCCAACATCGGCTGGCATTACGTCCAGGTGCGGGATTATGCCGCCGCGCGCGAATGGCTGGAACGCTCGCTGCAACTCGAATGGGACGAAAATATCATCGGCCGGTCGTATCTGGATTTGGTCCGCCAAAAGCTGATTGAAAATGCTTCCGGCAAAAATCCATTGCCGCCGGGCTTTTGAACGCTGAATTCACTTTGCGCAATGCGCGCTGCAAATTAACTTTTCCGCATGACGCTGGCCGAAATTCTGTCGAATGAAGAACTGCGCCGCAGCGAATTTCCCGTGTCGCGCGGAAAAATTTTCCTCGCGCACGCCGGCGTTTGCCCGCTGCCGCGCCGCGTGGCCGATGCGATTTCCGATTGCGCGAAGCAATCCACTCTCGGTGATCAGGAAGCGTTCATGCTTCATCGCCTCGCCGACGCGCGGAAACTTGGCGCGCAATTGTTGAATTGCCAGCCGGAAGAAATAGCGCTTGTCGGCCCGACGTCGCTCGCGTTGAGCTTCGTCGCCGCCGGTTTGAAATTCCGGCGCGGCGACAACATTCTCATTTATCACGATGATTATCCGTCGAATGTTTATCCGTGGATGGCGCTCGCGGAACGCGGCGTCGAAGTGCGTTTGCTCAACACGCGCGGCCTCGGCGTGATCCGTCCGCGCGATGTCATCGGACAAATTGACGAAAATACCCGGTTGGTGGCGCTCGCATCATGCCATTTCATCAGCGGCTTCCGGCTTGAACACGAAGCCATCGGAAAATTTCTGCGCGAACGCGGGATTTTATTTTGCCTCGACGCGATTCAAACGCTCGGCGCATTTCCAACGACGGTCGAACACGTGGATTTTCTTGCCGCCGACGCGCATAAATGGCTGCTCGGCCCGTGCGCGGCGGGAATTTTTTACGTCCGGCGCGAGCTTCAGGAAAAATTGGTTCCGCCGGTTTACGGCTGGCACAACGTGCGGAATCCGAATTTCGTCGCGCAGGAAAAAATCGAATTTCGCAGCAGCGCGGCAAAATTTGAAGCCGGTTCGCAAAATTTGATCGGCCTTGTCGGTTTGATTGCCGCGATGGAACTGGCTTTGGAAATCGGCATCGAAAATATCTCTGCTGAATTGTTGCGCAAACGCGCTTTGCTTGTTCCTGCGTTGCAGGCAAAAGGCTTCACCGTTTTGAATGCCGACGCAAAAACTGAAAATGCGAGCGGCATCGTTTCATTTTTCCAAGCCGGAAAAGATTTGACCGCTTTGCACAAAAAACTTTCGGATGCCGGAATCATCGCGTCTCTGCGCGTGGATCGCAAAGGGCAAAATTACATCCGCCTCTCGCCGCATTTTTACAACACAGACGCGGAATTACAGCGCGTTTTAGATTTGGTGTAATTCTTTGGACGGATTGGTCGATTGATAAATTTTTTGAATCTCTTCCGCCGTCAACGCACGATTAAAAAGCATCAAATTCTGCATAGTTCCATCAAATTTTGAACGGTTGGCATTGCTGGCTGGATCTGGCACGCCGATGTAAAGGTTATTTGGCACGTCAAAATTAATATCGTCACTGGTTCCTTCATTGAATGCATCATTCGTAGGTTGTCCATTAATATAAAACTGTGCGATTTTTGTCTGGTCATCAATTGTAAATGCCACATGAATCCATTCACCAAGATGATTATTTATCCAACGGCCGTTGGCGTTGTGTGTTACAATTTCAGTGCCACCACTCACGAATAGGAGATCATTGTCGCCGTTGGCATTGAGTAAAAATTCATACCCGCCATAGGCTCCAGGAGATTGATTTCCCCCTTTGCTTAATAGCACTGGAAATTCACTAGGGATTGAGTTCGGTTTAATCCAAACCGTAAAAGTTAACTGATGAGTTTGCTGCATGGAAGCTAATGAAGGACTATTTGAAACGATGATTCCGGTGGCCTTCCCATTGTTGTGTTGGCTGCTAAAATCCTTGATTTGCTGCTGACCTATTGCGTCCAGCGGAAAATAAAGAACCGATTCTCTTTGCGGCGGCTGGACGAAAGTTGAACATGCCGTTGGAAGTAACAACAAGCAAGCAAGCCATAATTTGCCAAACCCAATGCAGCGCTTTTTATTCATAGTAATGACACACATAACTTTTCTTCTTTTGGCAAGTCAAGCAACAAAATGCCGAATTTTTTACTGCGTCCGTCCAAACTTTTTCTCCAGTTCGCGGTAGTTCATTTCAATCAGCGTCGGGCGGCCATGCGGACAGGTGTAAGGCATCGCACAACGGCGCAAATCTTCCACGAGATTTTCCAATTCCGGCCCGGCGAGAAAATCATTTGCCTTCACCGCATGACGGCAAACAGTTTTGGCAACGGTGTGTTCGCCAAGCCGCGCGAGATTGACTTCGCGCCCGGCGGCTTTCAATTCGTCCACCAAATCCAAGACAAATTTCCGCGCGTCCGCGGCTTTGACAAATGGCGGCAGCGCGTCCAAGAGAAAAGTGCGCTCGCCAAATTCGCTCAAGCCGACGCCGAGTTTTGTCAGGACAGTTAATTGGTCGCGCAGAAAATTCGCGTCGCGCGGCGAAAGCTCGATGGTCTCCGGCAATAACAATTTTTGCGACGGCGCAAACTCGTTTTGTTCGAGGCGGTTGAGCATTTGCTCGAACAAAATCCGTTCGTGCGCCGCGTGCTGATCGAGCAAAACCAATCCGCGATCTGATTCGAGAAGCACATAAAGTCTGCCGACGACGCCGACGAGCCGCAGCGGGACGTTCAAAAGCGGTGTTGCCGCAGACGGCGGAGAGCTAACCGCAGATTTCGCTGATGGCGCAGATGGGAAAATTTCTATTTTCTGATTTTTGATTTCAGAGTGAATTGGCGCAGGCGCGACGGGCGATGTCGCCGAGAAGCCCATTTTCAAAGGCGTTTGTGCGGTTGGCAGAATTTGTGGCGTCGTCGCTGGTTTTAATTTTTCTGGAAAATGCGGAAGCGAAGTTTGCTCAATGGATTTTTCAATTTGTTCTTCTCCGCGTCTCTGTGTCTCTGCGTTAAAAGTTTTTTCAGGTTCGCCGTGAAACGCGAGCAATGTCTCCTTGACCGCCTGCGCGACGAATTTTCGCACTTCAAATTCGCGGTGAAATTTCACCTCGCGCTTGGAGGGATGGATGTTCACGTCCACGGCGGCGGGATCAATTTCCAGAAACAGGCAGCAGACCGGATAGCGGCCTTTCATCAGCGACGTGTGATAGCCTTCGATGAGCGCGTAATTGACGCCGCGATTTTCCACCGGCCGGCGGTTGACAAAAATGAACTGGCTCTCGCGCGTCGCGCGGGAAACGCCGGGCGAACCGATCAGCCCCCAAATCCGTAGTGATGAGTGATGGGTGGCGAGTGACGCATTGTCTGGCGCAGATGTCTCAAATGAAATTTCATTTTCTTTCGGTCGAAAATCTTCTTCGAGAGACGCGGAAAAATTGACGGATAAAAGTTTTTCATCGCCGAGCAGCGCGCGGAGACGCTCGCGCAAAGCTTCGATGCGGCTCGAAGTGGCACGTTCGCTTTTGATAGCAGGCAATTGCCAGATGAGCCGTCCGTCTTTTTGAAACGTGAACGCGACTTCGGGAAATGCGAGCGCGGCGAGCGTGAGATAATGCTGGATGTGCGCGGCTTCGGTTTCTTCGGTGCGCAAAAATTTCCGGCGCGCGGGAAGGTTGAAAAATAATTGCCGGACTTCGATGCTCGTGCCGGTCGCGCTGCCGGCGGCTTTGACTTCCGAAATTTTTCCGCCGGCGATGATGATTTGCGTGCCTTCAATTGTTTGGAGTTCCGCGTTTACGCGGCTCGGCGCTTCCGAACCGCCTGAAGGCGGAACTCCGAACCTTTCGCGCGTGGTCAAAACAAATTTGCTGACGCTGGCGATGCTGGGCAGCGCTTCGCCACGAAAACCCAGCGTGGCGATGGACGATAAATCTTCCGCGCGCTGGATTTTGCTGGTCGCGTGACGCTCAAGGCAAAGCAGCGCGTCGTCGCGGCTCATGCCAATGCCGTCGTCGGTGACGCGAATCAAGCTGCGTCCGCCCGCGCCGATTTCGACGGAAATTTTTTTTGCATCGGCATCGAGCGAATTTTCGACGAGTTCTTTCACGACGCTGGCAGGCCGTTCAATCACTTCGCCGGCGGCGATTTGATTGGCAACTTGTTCGGAAAGAAGCTTGATGCGGTTCACATCAGAATTTTGAATGCCGGATGACGAATGTCGAATTGAATTTGCTCGCGCGACAAAATTATTTCGCCAGCGGCAGCGAGAAGCAAAAAATGGCGCCGTGGCCGGATTCAGTGCGCGTCCAAATTTTACCGCCGTGGTCTTCGATGGTTTTTTTGCAGATGGAAAGTCCCAAACCGGTGCCGTGGGATTTTCCGTGCGTGGCAAACGGCTGAAATAGTTTGTCGGCGATTTCCGGCGCGATGCCCGGGCCGGTGTCCTCGACTTCGGTGATGACTTCGTTTTTATCGGCGTGAAAGCGCAGGAAAATTTTCCCATCGTCCGGCATCACGTCGGTTGCGTTGTGAATAAGATTGAAAAAAACGCGGTGCAACCGGCGAGCATCGAGAGTCACTTTGACCGGCGGCGGTTGATTTTCCATTTCGACACGTGCGGATTTGGCTTCAGCCTCGGCGCGAAGTTCCGGAAAAATTTCCGCGATAAAATCGGAATAATTGACGGTCGTAAGCTTGGCGTCGGGCTGGCGGCTGCGGGTAAATTCCAGAATATCGCCGACCATGTCGTTGATGCGCCAGATTTGCTTGCGGATGCGTTCCTGCGATTGCGCGCGCTTTTCGGGCGTGGCATGGGGCATGCAGGCGATCTCGGCGGAAAGGCCGATGATGGTCAGCGGCGTTTTCAAATCATGGATGATGCCGCGCGCGAAATTGCCGAGGACGGCGAGGCGTTCGGCCTGGATGACTTCGCGGAGGTGGAGCTGGTCGAATTCGCGAAGGCGATGGCTGACTTCCTGCAGGATATTGAATGAAAGCCCCGGCGAATGCTGCAACAGCGCCAGCATTTCGCTGCGTGGAAGAAAATAAAACCGGGAATTTTTCACGGCCGTGGCGGTGGCAGAACGCGGACGGTCTTCGACGACCGCCATTTCTCCAAAAATTTCCCCGGGACCGCGCTGCGATAAAACGCGCCGTTGATTTTCACCAACCAGCGCGGAAATTTCCACCAAGCCGTCTCTCACGACGTAAATCCCGTCGCCCGGATCGCCTTCGCGGAAAATTTCACTGGCCGCAGCCGATTGGCGCTCCTGGGCAATTTTGCTCAATTCCTGCCATTCGGACGGCGGCAAAGTTCTGAATAAACTCGCTGATTCAATTTCTACCACGACGAAAACTTACGGCAAAATCGGTTGACGTAAAGCCAAGAGATACGCGGACAAACCGGCGTAAGGGTGATAACCTATTGACAAAGAGTTGCTGAAACGTAACATTAACTTATTCGGGTGGCAGCACGTTTCTTCAGCGGGGTTCCCCACCCCCACCTCCTTGGCGTCTGCTGCCCGAATTTTCGACCTCCTAAAACTTTCCGAAGCAAAACTTGACGCATTGCGAAACATTTTTTAATCTGAACTTCCCCTTCGCGGGGGTGTAGCTCAATTGGTTAGAGCGCTGCCCTGTCACGGCAGAGGTTACGGGTTCGAGCCCCGCCACTCCCGCCA